>ENA-ORUF01000035-ORUF01000035.1-human-gut-metagenome-genome-assembly--contig:-NODE-35-length-186074-cov-8.319500_pt1 | contig 186074 bp, 136 predicted proteins | sample MGYA00242077_ERZ509203 | MGnify/ENA primary metagenome ERZ509203 (study PRJEB26280, sample SAMEA2338834) | human gut metagenome | biome: human gut; feature: human-associated habitat; material: faeces... | reverse complement strand
TTTTTCTTTTATTTTTCTGATCTCCGGCTGGATATTATCGGATTTTTTTTCATACTTTTGTGGTGTTAGATTAGTGTTCATTACCGATGTGTACGTTAATCTATGGGATCGGGAGATGTTACAGCATCACCCGATCCTCTTTAGGAGGGTCAAGATGTATTCATGTGGCTGTCGATTTAGGTTAGCGTAGTTTTATATACGGGTTGTTACCAGATATCAATTGAACCATCGGCATTAATCCGATATCTCATAGATGTGTTCATTTCGATTATTGTCAATATCTCTTCGATGGGAAGCGATTTTTTGAACCGGCCGGTATAGACCGTCCGCTCCAGTATTTCGTTACCGAGTCTTATGTCGATCCCGTAAGCTCTTTCGAGAATCTTCATGATGCAACCCAGGGGCTGGGCACGGAACACCAGTTCCTTCTCTTTCCATACGGAATATATGTACGGGTTGGTTTCCGCAACGGAGATTGACGTATCGGAAAGGGTCGCCACGGCGAGTTCCCCAGGCTTCATGACCACGGATTCGTTTTCTTTTCCGGGCATATGCAATGCCACCGAACCGCTTTCCAGAGCTACTTCGGTAACGGCGCCGTCTATGGCAGAGTTGACATCAAATCGTGTTCCCAGGACTTTTATCTCTACAGTTGTCGTACTGACGGTAAACGGACGCGAAGGATCGTGGGACACATCGAAGAAAGCCTCGCCCGAAAGATGTACGGGGCGGTGTTTGCGCGGAAATTTTTTCGGATAAGTGATTTCCGCTCCCAGTTGCAGCCATACGCGTGTACTGTCGAGCAGCAACAATTCGCGGACTTCGGTACCATCGTTCTTCACCACGATCATTTCGACCGGTCTCTCGACCAGGAACAGCGAGATTATTCCCGCAATCAGAACGGCAGCCGCCGAAGCGACGATGCGTGTGATCCTGTGATGCAGGCTTACGGCGTTTCCACGGCGGAAGATGCGGGATTCTATTTTCTCCCATGTTTCCGCCTTCGCTTTTTCCATGCGTTCCCGGCTTTCGGGGCCGAATTCTATCGTGGTGTGCCGTAAAATATGCTCCGCCCGTTGCAGAACATATTCGTATTCAGTCGATTCTTCGAATTGTTTCGTCTCTTCGGGAGTAATGGCATTCGCGTTTTTTTTCGCACTCGGGTCCTGAAAGGTTTTATTGATTTTAGAGTCGTTCATAGTCCTTAGTTGTGCTGTTTTCTTATAAAGAGTGTAGAAATTCGCAGAATACGCAAACACGATCCGATTTTTTTCGCATTCCTGCAATTCTGCATCCGGCTGTGACGAAATGTCGCATATTATTTATAGCTTTGTATAAGCTAATAACTCTTTCATGGCTTCTGAAGATCAATTATTATTAAGAGCTGTAGCAAAAGGGAATCATCTGGCATTCGAAAAGTTATATAAAGAATACTTTGCGAAATGCTACTCTTTCGCCCTCTACTTCACCCATTTGGAAGAGCTCTCGAAAGAGGTTGTGGCAGAAGTGTTCTTAGGCTTTTGGAAAAACAGGGAAAGTCTCGTCAACGTGAAATCGCTCGATTCTTATCTGTATGTTTCGATCCGCAATCAGGCGTTGGCTATGCAGAAGAAAAAGGCTGGGATTTCACAGGAGCCGATAGAATTGTTTTCCGTATATATCGCGGCCGAGGGGGACACTCCGGAAGACGTGATATTGCATGAAGAACTCGAATCGCTGGTAGAAAAGGCATTCGCCCGATTGCCCGAAAGATGCCGCATGATCTATTATCTTGTCCGAGAGGAGGGAAAGAGCTACCGGGAAACAGCGGAAATGTTAGGAATTTCGGAACGGACGGTCAACAGTCAGATGACCATTGCGAAACGGAAACTCACCGATCTATTGTGCGATTATTTTTCTTCGAAACGAAGCCCATTGAAAAAATAGTTGCCCGGGTTTACGTATAATTCAGAATTCAGCACTCTTTAATAGAAACCGACACCTCGTTTCAATTGTTTTGAAATGGAGTGTATCGGTTGAATCGTGCAATGGTATAACCACATTAGCAAGCTACTCGCAAACCCAATAATCAACCATGAAAAAAGCGATTTTATCTATTCTTGCATGCACCGCTTTCGCTGCCGTGGCTGCGGAAACTCCGGTTTTGGAGATTGAAAGCGGGAAAATAATCGGTGTTCCTACGGATACGGGGTGCGCAATCGTTTATAAAGGAATCCCTTATGCAGCGCCGCCTGTGGGTAACCTGAGATGGAGGAAGCCACGACCGGTCGAACCGTGGAAAGGCGTGCGCAAATGCGAGAAATTCGGACCGGCTTCGATGCAGGGCGATCAGGATAAAAGGTCTTTTTATTATAGGGAGTTTTTCAGTGACGGCGATCCGGAACGCAGTGAAGACTGCCTCTATCTGAACGTGTGGACACCGGCCGCAGGCTCCTCTTCGGCAAGACTTCCCGTAATGCTTTGGATACACGGCGGTGCATTTTCCGGTGGATTCGGCCACGAGATGGAATTCGACGGAGAAGCCTTTGCCCGTAGAGACGTGATACTCGTCACGATCAATTACCGGCTGGGCATGTGCGGTTTTATGGCACACCCGCAGCTTACTGCCGAGAACGACGGGAACGGCTCGGGCAATTACGGACTGTTCGACCAACTGGCTGCATTGCAGTGGGTGAAGAAAAACATCCGGGCGTTCGGCGGAGATCCGGATAACATTACCGTTTTCGGCCAAAGTGCCGGAGCGTGCAGTGTACAGGCGCTGATCTCTTCACCTTTGACTGCGGGGCTGATCAGCAAGGCGATCATCCAGAGCGGCGGCGGATTGAACGGTCCCCTTGCTGCCATGCCTCGGGCTGAACTCGAAAAGGTCAATGAAGAGTTGTGGAATTTGGCCGGCATGACGACGTTGGAGGAGATGAGGGCCTGTCCGCCGGAACGGTTTGGCGAGGTCGTATCGGCGTATGGAAAGAGCAAGGGCGGCTCCGTGCATCCTTTTTGGATGACTGTCGACGGCGAATTGCTGACCCGACCGCTGACCGAGGCGGCATTGGCGGGCGGACAACTGGATATACCCTATATGATAGGATACAATAAGAATGACATGTCCCCGGAGGCTATGAAAAAGGCGGCGGTGAATTGGAGCCTGCTTCTGGAAAAACAAGGGCGTACGCCGGCTTATGTGTATGCTTTCACCCGGGAACTTCCGTCCTATCCGGACGAATTGAAAATGGAAGGCGACGACAAGACCGGGGCTTTTCATTCGGCGGAACTCTGGTATGTGTTCGGCACGCTCAAGCGCAGCAGAAGACAATTCACGGCGGCTGATTACGATTTAAGCGAGCGTATGGTTACTTATTGGACCAATTTTGCAAAAAGCGGCAGTCCAAACGGCGACGGTATCCCGGCATGGAAGCCCTGCGTGAACGAAGATCGGCATATTCAGATTCTGGATGTAACGGATTGAGAGCGTTCGGATGAAATTTCTGTTCGGAGGCAGTCGCTTGTCCGGCTGTCGTTCCGGTTTGTTCGAAACGGCCAGGAATGATAGGGACAAAGGAAATCACTTATTTGTAACAGTTTATCTAATCAATTTTATGAAATCGAGGATTTTTATCCTGTCGGCGATGATGCTTGTCGGAATTTCGACCGCCGTTTCCGCCGATGTCAGGCCCGCTCCCATTTTCGGAGATGCCATGGTGCTGCAACGCGATGCGGTCGTCAAAGTGTGGGGAACGGCCGATCGGAACGAACCCGTAACGCTTTCGTTCAACGGACAGACCGTTCGGACCCGGGCCGGAAAGGATGGTAAATGGTGTGTGAAACTCGAACCCATGCAGGCTGGAGGACCTTATGCGATGACTATCGCAGGTCGTAAGAGCCGTGTGAATATCAATGATGTGCTGGTGGGCGAAGTATGGCTTTGCAGCGGGCAGTCGAACATGGAGTTCCGTGTGAGGGAGGCAAATAACGCCGCAGGGGAGATCGCTGCGGCCGATTATCCCATGATACGCTGCTTTACCGTGCAGAAGAGTATGTCGCCTGTCCCATTGGATGATTGCTTCGGATCATGGGAGGTGTGTTCATCCGCCACCGTCGGAGATTTTACTGCCGTCGGCTATTTCTTCGCACGAGAATTGTGGAACGAATTGAAAGTTCCCATCGGGATCATCCATTCGTCGTGGGGCGGAACCGATATCGAAACATGGACAAGTGCGGATTCATACGATGCTCTTCCCGAAAATGTCCGTCGCGATTATGGGAATGCCGCCGTCGAATTGGAGCTCATGACCAGTCCCGAACGGGTCGCAATGAAAAAGAAATATGATGCGGATTTTGCCTCAGACCCCGCCTTGGCTGAGAGATGGTACGAAAATCCGGGCGATCCGTCGACATGGCAGATGATGTCTCTTCCCAGGGAGTGGAGTCTGACACCGCTGGCCAGGGAGGACGGACACGTCTGGTTCAGACGCGAATTCGTGTTGCCCGAAAACGCCGAGGGTAAAGCTGCGATGCTTGCGCTCGGTCCCATCGATGACAACGATATCACGTGGATCAATGGCGTGGAGGTCGGCAGAACGGTCGGTTACAACATCTCGCGAAGGTATTCCGTCGGGGAAAACATCCTGTACGGCGGCGTCAATACATTGACTGTCCGTGTAACGGACACTGGCGGTGGTGGCGGTCTGTTCGGTCTGCCCCAGGACGTATGGCTGAACGTGGAAGGCAAACAGTATCCGTTGGCTGGAGAATGGAGCTACAAACCGTCGGTCGTGACAAGTGCGTATGGAATCGTCCAGTATGGGCCGAACGTGCTCAATTCGTTGTTATATAATGCTATGATCCATCCGATCGTGTGTTATGCGATCAAAGGTGCCGTCTGGTATCAGGGCGAGAACAATGCCGGAGATGCGTATGCGTACCGTACGCTTTTCCCAAACATGATGGAAAACTGGCGCGAGAAGTGGGGATACGACTATCCGTTTTACTGGGTTCAGCTGGCTAACTTCATGGCCGAAGCGCCGGTTCCGCGCGAAAGCGCCTGGGCCGAATTGCGCGAAGCGCAGACCTTGGCTCTTGATCTGCCGCAGACCGGACAGGCCGTTACCATTGACATCGGAGATCCGGGGGATATTCATCCCCGCAACAAACAGGAGGTGGGACGCCGCCTTGCACTCAATGCACTCGCGAAAGATTACGGACGCACGAACATCGTCTGGTCTGGACCTACATATGTATCTTCCGCTATTGAGGGGAATAGGATTACGGTGATCTTCGACACCTATGGGGCGGAACTTGCCGTGCGCAACAAGTACGGCTACATCGAAGGATTCGCCGTTGCGGGCGCCGATCGGGTATTCCATTGGGCGAAAGCGTGGATCGAGGACGGTAAAGTCGTGGTGTGCAGTGATGCAGTCGACAGACCGGTTGCCGTTCGTTATGCGTGGAGCGATGATCCGCAGGCCAATCTTTTCAATACCGAAGGACTTCCCGCAGCTCCGTTTCGTAGCGACGACTGGCCGGGGATAACTGTCAGGAAACGATAAACGACGATCTTTTCAAAAATGTAAGTTTCGTATCAGGAGAAATCGTACTCCAGCCCGTGCATCGAACGAAAGGACAATGCACGGGCTTTTTGTAATCGAACGCCATTTTTATCCGTCACTTTCGGACGGATCGGAAGTGTCGCCGGAACGTTATTGTCGTCGGCGGCCCCAAGCAGATGCCGCCGACGGATTTCTTCTTGACGAATGCCTATGATAAAAGGAGAATACCGGTAAAAAGAATTTCGAAAGCATCCTCGATGACTGTCCGCTTCTGTCCATTCCCTCGAAGCGTCTGCTTTGGCGTTATTGCTGCGAGTACGAAAGTTTAATCGTCTTCAGCTCGGTATTCCGGCCGGCCGATGGGCGGGGCGGGCCGGAAAATATTGCCGCAGGGTGAATGCGGAGCCCGTCCGTGCGTTTTTTGGCTGTCCGCTGTTGCCGGGGAATGGAAAACTTGCCTATATTTGTACGGCCATCCATAGCGCCGATGGCCCCGAATATGAAACTGCTGCTTCAAATAACCTACAATACCTGTTGGGGAGAGCGTCTCGTTGTCGTCTCTCCCGGAAACAGACGCCTGCCGATGGAGTATTGCGGAGAGGGGAGATGGAGAGGGTGTATCGCCCGGTACCTTCCCGGCCGGGAATATTCCTACGAGGTGGTTCGGGACGGGAAGTGCGTCCGTCGGGAGTGGAAGGGACACCGGGTCGTGCTTCCCGAAAATTACACGGCCGCTTCCGCGGACGTTTCCGACCGGTGGAACGACACGCCTTCGGATGCGCCTTTGTACTCTTCGGCATTCTCTCAGGGCATTTTCGCCCGGGGCCGGCACACGGCGGCCTCGCGGCCCGTCGGCGATGAAAATCTCTTCGTTTGCACGGCCTTCGCCGACGTCCGTCCCGATGAGACACTCGCCATCGCGGGCGATATTCCCGAACTCGGGGCGTGGACGAAGCCCGTTCCTCTGGACGACGCGGCGTTTCCATACTGGAGACTCGCGCTGCGCATCGACGGTCCGTTCCTCTATAAATACCTGATCGTCGATCGGAAAACGCTCGCTCCGCTGCGCTGGGAGGAGGGGGAGAACCGGGCCTTCGCATGTGCCGCGACGCCCGCGAGGGCGAGGGTCCTCGCATCCGACGTTCCGAATTTCCAGGGACGGCGCTGGCGCGGTGCGGGCACCGCCGTTCCGGTCTTTTCCCTGCGGAGCGAAGACGACTTCGGTACGGGAGAGTTCGCGGACCTGAAGAAGATGGTCGATTGGGCGGTGGCGACGGGGCAGCATGTCATCCAACTGCTTCCGATAAACGATACGACGATGACGGGGACCTGGACGGATTCTTATCCCTACAACGCCAACTCCTCCTTCGCTCTCCATCCCCAGTTTATGAACCTTCCGGCCGCGGGGGTTCCGGCCGACGGGGAGTATCTGAGGCTTCGGCAGGAGCTGAATGCCCTTCCGCAGGTCGATTATGAGCGGGTCAATAGGGAGAAACTGCGTCTTTTGCGGAAGACTTTCGAGAACGGAGGCGCGGAAATCCTCTCGAAGAAACCGTTCAGGGAGTTTCTGTGCCTTAACGAGCGCTGGCTGCTGCCGTATGCGCTCTTTTGCACCCTGCGCGACGAATACGCCACGGCGGATTTCACCCGTTGGGGAAAATATGCGAAGTACGACAGGAAAGCCTTGGAGGAGTACCGCGGAAAACACCGCCGGGAGGTGGATTTCCATTGCTTTGTCCAATATCACCTCCATCTTCAGCTCTCCGACGCCTGTGCCTATGCCCATTCCAGGGGCGTGATCCTCAAGGGGGACCTGCCGATCGGCGTGAGTCCCACGAGTGCCGACGCGTGGTTCGCCCCGCGGCTGTTCAACATGGATTCGCAGGCCGGCGCTCCGCCCGATGCCTTTTCGGCTTTCGGCCAGAACTGGGGATTTCCGACCTACGACTGGAAACGGATGGCCGGGGACTCTTTCGGATGGTGGAAATCCCGCTTGGCGAAGATGTCGGAGTATTTCGATGCCTTCAGAATCGACCACATTCTGGGGTTTTTCAGAATCTGGGAGATCCCCGTGGATTCCGTGCGCGGTCTTTTGGGGCATTTCAGCCCTGCGTTGCCGTACTCGTCCGAAGAACTGAAAAGCCGGGGATTCGATCTCTCCGGGGGCCGGTTCGTGACGCCCTGCGTTTCGGAGCGCATGCTGGACGAGATCTTCGGGGCGTATGCGCAGGAGGTGAAGTCGAAATATGTCAGGGAGGGCCGTCTGGCGGCCTCCTGCTCGACCCAGAGAAAGATTGCGGCGCGGTTCCGTGCGGACGACGAGCACGACCGAATCCTCTCGGAGGGTCTCATGCGGCTTACCGAAGAGGTGCTGTTCGTGGAGGACCCCCGCAAGAGAGGGTTTTATCATCCGCGGATCGCGGCCCATGCCACTTATGCGTATCGTTCGCTCGACGATGCCTCGCGCAGGAGTTTCGATGCGTTGTACGACGAATTCTTTTACCGCCGCCACAACGCATGCTGGAGGGATTCGGCGATGAGCAAGCTGTCTCCGCTGCTCGCCTCCACCGAAATGATGGCCTGCGGAGAGGATCTGGGCATGATTCCGGATTGTGTTCCGGAGGTGATGCGCCGCCTCGGAATCCTTTCGCTCGAAATACAGCGGATGCCCAAGTCGGCCGGGGAGCTTTTTGCCGATCCGTCGCGTTATCCCTATCTCTCGGTATGCACCACCTCGACGCACGACATGAACCCCCTGCGGGCCTGGTGGGAGGAGGACCGGGCGCTTACGGAGCGGTTTTACCGCGATGTGCTCGGGATGGAAGGCGACGCCCCGGATGTCTGCACGCCGCAGATCTGCCGGCGCATCCTCGAACAGCATCTTTCGTCGCCTGCGATGCTGGCCGTTTTCCCCTTGCAGGACTGGCTTGCGACGGATCCGGCGTTGCGTGCTCCGGATCCGCACGGCGAACGGATTAACGTGCCGTCGAATCCCCGCCATTATTGGCGGTACAGGATGCCGCTGTCGCTCGAGGAACTTCTGGCGCAGACCGATTTCAACTCCCGTATCCGGTCGATGGTCGAACGTGCCGGAAGAGCCTGAGATTCATTTTCTTCGATCCATTTCAGAAAATATCCGCCTCCGGAGACGCCCCGGTGTGCGTCAGTACAGTTCCAGAAACTCGTATCCGTTGCCCGCGGCGGCGAGGTAGCGCATGAACTCGTCGTGCTCGAGCAGCACCGTGGCGCGGTTGTCGTTCGGGTGGAAGGCGTAGCGGGGCCACTCGCGCATCCGGGAGTCGAGGAACAGGTGCACGTGGTTCTCCGTGTCGTTTATCAGCCCGAATGCCGAGACCGATCCGGGGCGCAGTCCGAGCCACCGTTCCATGCGTTGTTCCGAGGCGAACGAGAGCTTGCCCTGGTGCAGCCGCTGTTCGAGGTCGCGGATCGCCAGCCGTTGTTCGGCGTCGAAGCATACCAGGTAGTGCCGGTCGCCCTTGTGGTTGCGGAAAAAGAGGTTCTTGCAGTGCTTCGCGCCGTCGCTGCGGCAGTAGCGCAGGGCGATTTCGCAGGTCGGGGCCTCCGGATGTTCGTACCACGTGTAGCGGATGCCGTGGGCGTCGAGGAAGTCGAACACCCGTTGCCGCCGCCGGTCGGGCGTGAGCGGGGCGGTTGCTGCCGTCGGCTCCATGACTATCCGATGCCGTAAAATCCGCGGATGTTCCGGGCGATGCACTCCACGAGCACGCCGACCGCCTCGACGGGCGACCAGGCATTGTGGGGCGAGAGCAGCAGCCGATCCGGTTCGCGGACCGAGAGCAGGGGATTGCCCTCTTCGATCGGTTCGTGCGCGAAGACGTCCAGCCCCGCGCCGGCCAGCTCTCCGCGGTCGAGCGCCGCGGCCAGCGCCGCCTCGTCCACGATGCCGCCGCGGGCGACGTTGATGAGTATGGCCGAGGGTTTCATCCGCGCCAGCTCGCGGGCGCCGATCAGCCCGCGCGTGCGTTCGTTGAGCGGCGCATGGATCGACACCACGTCGGCCCAGCCGAGCAGCTCGTCGAGCGGCAGGGCGGGGTACTCCTCCTCGCGCACGACGCCCGAGGTGGAGGTGTAGGCCACTTCGCAGCCCAGCGCGCGGGCTACCCGCGCCACGTTGCGGCCGATGTTTCCCAGCCCGACGATACCCCAGCGCGATCCGTACAGTTGCCGGGTCGTGCGTCCGAAATGGTATTGCAGCGGCGATCCGGCGTATTCGCTCTTCACGTAGCGGTCGTAATAGACCGTCTGCCGCAGCAGGGCGATCGCCGCGCCGATCGTGGTTTCGGTCACCGAGTGGGTCGAGTATCCCACGGCGTTGCGCACGGCGATGCCCCGTTCGGCGGCGGCCTCGAGGTCGATGTGGTTCATGCCCGTCGCCGCCACGCAGATCAGCCGCAGGCGGGGCAGCCGTTCGAGCGTATCGCGGCGCATGGGCACCTTGTTCGTGATCGCCACCTCCGCGTCGCGGCAGCGTTCGGCTGTCTCCTCGCGGCGCGTGGTCGCATAACCCGTGTAGTCGCCCAGCGCGCGGATCGCCGAGAGGTCGGCGCCGCCGAGGCTGTATTCGTCGAGAAATACGATTTTCGGTTTCATCTTCCTTGTTTTTATGAATCGGAACGCCGGCTTTCGGCGCGTCCCTTTCACGCAAAGATAGCGGCTTTTTCGGTTCCGTGCGCTTCCGTGCCGCCGTTTTTCGCTGTTTTCGCCGCCGAAGGCGGAATCCCGGGCATGGCCGGACCCTCTTCGCACCTCGCTCCGACCCGTTCCGGAGGCGGCCCGGCGCATGGTCCAACGGCCGCTCCGCCGCAAATTCGCCGTCCGGAGTTGCTATTCTCTGCCGGAAACGCTACCTTTGCGGCGTGATGAACGGAATCGGTTTCTGGATGAAGAACGCGCGGCAGGTCTCCCTGCCGCAGAGCATGCTGCCCGTGCTGCTGGCCGTCGGCATGTCGCTGCGTCACGACGGTTTTTCCCTCTGGCTGGCCCTCGTCGCCGCTTTCGGCGTGGGGTGCGCCCACCTGGGCATGAACCTCGCCGACGACTATTTCGACTACCGCGAGGGGAGCGCCGAGAAGCGCACGCGGCTGGCTTCGGACGGTATCCGTGCCCGTGTGGCGAAGTACCCTTACCTCAGTTCGGGGGCCGCCTCCGTGCGGGAGCTCGTCGTGGCGGTCTGCGTGTTTCTGGGACTGGCCGCCGGAGCCGGGGCCGTCGTCGTCGCCTGCCGGGGCGTCGTGCCGCTGGCCCTCGCCGGCATCGGGGCGGTGCTCGGCATCTCCTATTCGGGCGGGCCGCTCCGCCTGGGCTATCGCGGGCTGGGCGAACCGGTCGTCGGGCTGTTGTTCGGTCCGCTGCTGATGGCCGGCGTGCAGTATGCGGCGTGCGGCGTGCTGGACGGTCCGGTCCTGCTGGTCGGCGTGGCCGTCGGACTGCTCGTCACGAACATCCTCTACACCCATTCCGTGCTCGACTGCCATGCCGACTCCCGAATGGGCAAACGCACGCTGGCCCACCTGCTCGGCACGCCGCGGGCGATGATCGCCGCATCGGGCCTCTTCTGCTTCGCGCCGTTCGTACTGGTCGCCGCGGGCGCCGGCTGCGGGATGCTCCCCGCGGCGGCCCTTGCGACGTTCGTGCTCCTGCCCATGGCCGCGTTCCTGTGGCGTTCGCTGCGCAGCTATGTTCTCGATCGTCCCGTCGCCCTGCGCACGGCCCCGTGGATGGGCCCCATGGGCGATTTCAAGAGATACTGCGACATGGGAATCGGCTGGTTCATGCTGCGGTGGCTGCTGGCGCGGAATCTCGTCTCGTTCTTCGCGCTCATCCTGCTCGTCGTTTATACCGTACTCGAAATAATGGAGTGATTATGAAGAAAATCAAACGGTTGCTCTATCTCGGCTGGTGGTTCTTCGGAGCCCGGGTTCTCGGCCGCAAACGGCCGTTGCAGACCGTGCTGTTCATCTCGAACCGATGCAACCTCCGTTGCAGGCACTGCTCGGTCTATTCGCGGGCTACGCCCGACGAGATGACCTTCGAGGAGATCCGCCGCGAGCTGGAATACTCCTACCGCCTCGGTTCGCGCTTCGTCGATCTGGAGGGGGGCGAGGTGATGATCTGGCGCGACGGCGACAAGCGGATCGACGACGTGATCGACCTGGCCCGCGAGGTGGGTTTCTTCTCCGTGACGATCACCACCAACGCCCAGTTGCCCTTCGCCGGGAGCCATGCCGACAGCATCTGGGTCAGCCTCGACGGCTGCGGGAAGTACCACGAAATGATCCGCGGCGAAGGCACGTTCGCGCGTCTGGAGCGCAACATCGCCGCCTGCGGCCATCCGCATCTGAGCGTCAATATGGTGGTGAACAAGTACAACTGGGAGCATGTGGCCGAGACGATCGAATACGTGAAGCGGAATCCCGCCATCGAGAGCATTTCGATCAATTTCTACACACCTTTCCCCGATGCCGACGACCTGATGATTACGCGCGAACAGCGCGAACGGGTGATCGACACCGTGATCCGGATGAAGCGCGCGGGCTATCCGGTGATGAACTCCGTCTCGGGGCTGGAGCTGATGCGGCACAACCGTTTCAAGCGCCGCTGCTGGGTCACGAACTTCATCTATGCCGACCATACGCGCGCCAACTGCTCGGGCGAGCGGCTGGGCATCTGCGACGACTGCGGGCTCTGCATGGCGGGCGAGATGAACGCCGTGTTCAACTTCCGGCCCGACACCATCCGCGCGGGGCTGAAACTGCGGCTCTGACGGCGGCCGGACGATTCCCGGCATCCTTCCTGCCGCATGTCGCGGCGCGGCCCGGAGGCATTCCGCCCCGGGCCGCGCCGCGCTTCGTGCCGAAAGGCTCCTCAGTCCAGCTCGCCGATCAGGCCGCGGATCACCACCGAGGCGCAGCCGATGCCGAACAGCGGCGGGATGTAGGAGATCGTCCCGACGTTCGATTTCTTGTTCCGCTCCTCGCAGAGGATCATCGCCCCTTCGCGCATCGGCTCGGGGGAGAAGACGGCGCGGAATCCGCTGCGGATGCCGATCTTGTGCAGCCGTTTGCGCAGCATGTGGGCCAGCGGGCAGTGGTGGGTTTTGGCGATGTCGGCGATCTCCATGCGCGTGGGGTCGGTCTTGGCTCCCGCGCCCATCGAACTGACCAGCGGCAGGCGGCGTTCGAGCGCCGCGGCGATGAGCGCCAGCTTGGGCGACAGGGTGTCTATGGCATCCACCACGTAGTCGTACCGCGCCGCGTCGAGCAGCGCGTAGGTCTCCTCGTCGCGGATGTAGCGGTTCACCACGCTCAGGTCTATTTCCGGGTTGATGTCGCGCAGCCGTTCGGCGAGCACCTCGGCCTTCGGCCTCCCGACGGTCGAGTGCAGCGCCACGAGCTGGCGGTTGATGTTCGTCCCGTTCACCGTGTCGACGTCGGCCACGGTCATGCGGCCCACGCCCGCCCGGGCGATCATCTCCGCGGCGTAGGCCCCCACGCCTCCCAGCCCCACCACGAGCACGTGCGCCCGTCTGAGGCGGCCGAGTTTCTCTTCGCCGAGCAGCAGCTCGGTCCTCTCCAGCCAGTTGTCCATGCAGTTCGTTTTCGTTCGTTTCCGTCGTGTCCCTCCTGGGCGCCGTCCGCCGTCCTTCACTTCTCCCCGAACAGCCGGCGGTAGTTCTCCGCCGTCGCCTGCCGCAGCTCTTCCACGGTCGTTCGCCGCACCTCCGCGGCCCGGGCGTAGATCGTTTCGATGGCTGCGGGGCTGTCGTCCGTCTCGAAGAAGAGACGGTCGGACGGAACCTCGCGCAGGGCTTCGAGCGTCTTGCGCGAGGCGAAGGTGCGCTCGCCGAACGAGAGGTAATATCCCTTCGCCACGGCCTGCCGCGCCTGTTCGGGCGATCCGATGAATCCGTGGAAAATCGCGGCCGGAGGCGGGCAGGCCGCCAGTTCGCGCATCAGCGGTTCGAAGGCCCGCACGCAGTGCAGCACGACCGGAAGCCCCCGTTCGCGGGCCAGCCGCAGCTGGGCCCTGAGCGCCGCCGTCTGCGCCTCGCGCGCGACGTCGCAGGCGAAGTCCAGCCCCGTCTCGCCGACGGCCTGCGCGTCGCCGAGCCGCTGCCCGAGCGTCGCCGTGTCCTCCCGCTCCGCGTCCCACGGATGCACGCCCTTCGCGCGCAGCTCGATGCCGCGGCCCGCAGGGCGGTGGGTGTGGATATTGACGTATTCGGCCATGACGGGACAAATGTAGGAATTTTTCGGGAAACGGATTCCTCTCCCGATGCCGCTTCGTCCGATTTTTCCGCCCGGCATCCTGCTTCCGCCCGTCCGTCCGGAGCGGGAAAACGGGCCGTTCCCCTTTTTTTCGCTTCCGGCGGGAAATAATGCTACGTAAAATAGTTTTTTTCGGGAAAAAATTAGTACTTTCGCACGCGATTCAGGCTGTTAGCCGGCTAACACATGGCGAACAGGACCTGAAACGAATCCGGAAAAGACCCAAGAAAACCAAACATAACAATCAAAATCTTTAACCATGTCGAAAATCATTACACTACGCAAGGGTTTAGACATCAATCTGGCGGGTAAACCCCGGGAGTCGCTCTCCGATGCGCCTCAGGCTTCGGAGTACGCCCTCTCGCCCCTCGATTTCGAGGGCGTGACACCCAAGCTGCTGGTTAAGGTGGGCGATAAGGTGAAGGCCGGTACGCCGTTGTTCTTCAACAAGTACAACGAGCGGGTCCTCTTCACGTCGCCCGTCAGCGGCACGGTGGCGGCGGTCAATCGCGGCGAGAAGCGCAAGGTGCTCTCGGTGACGGTGACCCCCGACGGCGGGCAGAGCTACGAGGAGTTCGGCAAGATCGACCTCCGCACCGCTTCGCGCGAACAGATCGTCGAACTGCTGCTGCGTTCGGGCCTCTGGCCGATGATCGTGCAGCGACCCTACGGCGTCATCGCCGACCCGAACGACACGCCGAAGGCGGTCTTCATCTCCGCCTTCGACTCCGCGCCGCTGGCTCCGGACTACAACTTCGTCCTGCGGGACGAGCAGCGGAACCTGCAGGCGGGCATCGAGCTGATGCGCCGCCTCACGCCGGGCAAGGTGCACCTGTCGGTGCGCGCCAAGGCCGAGGGATGGATGCCGTCGCTCCAGGGCGTCGAGCTGCACGCCTTCGCGGGCAAACATCCCGTGGGCAACGTCGGCGTGCAGATCCACCATGTCGATCCGATCAACAAGGGCGACATCGTCTGGACGGTGAACATCCAGGACCTGGCCATCATCGGCCGCCTGGTCAATGAGGGCCGCGTGGACATGCGCCGCATCGTCGCCGTCACCGGCTCGGAGATCGAAAACCCGCACTACGTCCGCATCATCTCGGGTGCGCGCGTCGATTCGCTCGTCTCGGGCAACGTCCGTCCGCAGAAGGAGGGCGACCGCGTCCGCTTCATTTCGGGCAACGTGCTCACCGGCACGAAGACCTCGCCCGAGGGCTTCATGGGCTTCTACGCCAACCAGCTCACGGCCATTCCCGAAGGCGACAAGTACGAGCTGCTGGGCTGGGCGATGCCGCGTCTGAACAAGTTCTCCGTCTCGCGCGCCTACTTCTCGTGGCTCTGCCCGAAGAAGGAGTACAACCTCGACACGAACCTCAACGGCGGCGAGCGTCCGTTCGTCGTGACGGGGCTCTACGAGCAGTACCTGCCGATGGACATTTACCCCATGTATCTGCTCAAGGCCTGCCTTGCGGGCGACATCGACAAGATGGAGAACCTCGGCATCTACGAGGTCACCGAGGAAGACTTCGCGCTCTGCGAGTTCGTCGATCCCTCGAAGATCGAGATCCAGCAGATCATTCGCGACGGTATTAACTTAATGATTAAGGAGGCATAACCGATGGGATTGCGTAAATTCATGGACAATATCAAGCCCACCTTCTCCAAGGGCGGAAAGCTGGGCTTCCTGGAATCGACGTTCGATGCGTTCGAGACCTTCCTCTTCGTTCCCAACACGACGACCTCGAAGGGTGCGCACATCCGCGACTGCAACGACATGAAGCGTACGATGATCGTCGTCGTGCTGGCGCTGATGCCGGCCTTCCTGTTCGGCTGTTTCAACACGGGTATGCAGGTGGGCCTCACGGGCTTCCAGGCCTTCTTCTACGGTCTGGTGCGCGTGCTGCCGATGGTCTGCGTCTCCTATGTCGTGGGTCTGGGCATCGAGTTCGGCTTCGCGCAGGCGCGCGGCCACGAGGTGAACGAAGGTTTCCTCGTGACGGGTCTGCTGATCCCGATGATCTTCCCCGTCTCGACGCCGCTCTGGATGGTGGCACTCTCCACGGCCTTCGCCGTCGTCTTCGGCAAGGAGGTCTTCGGCGGTACGGGCATGAACGTCTTCAACCCGGCGCTGCTGGCCCGCGCCTTCGCCTTCTTCGCCTACACGCCTTCCATGTCGGGCGAGACCGTATGGTTCTCCGACTGGACGATGATGGGCGCCAAGGTGGACGGCATCACGGGCGCTACGGCGCTCGAACAGCTTTCGACGACGGGTACGATGGCTTTCTCGCCGGCGGACGCCTTCCTGGGCTTCATCCCCGGATCGTTCGGCGAGACCTCGACGCTGGCCATCCTTATCGGTGCGGCGATTCTCCTCTTCACGGGCATCGCTTCGTGGCGCACGATGGTGTCGGTGTTCGTCGGCGGCCTTGCGATGGGCTACCTGTTCCAGGTGCTCGGCGTGACGGAGTATCCGGCCTGGTGGCATCTGATCGTCGGCGGCTTCGCTTTCGGCGCCGTCTTCATGGCGACCGATCCCGTCACCTCGGCGCAGACCAACAGGGGCAAGTACATCGTGGGTCTGATGACCGGCGCGCTGGCCGTGATGATCCGCGTCGTGAACCCCGCATATCCCGAGGGCATGATGCTTTCGATCCTCTTCATGAACGCATTGGCGCCGCTGGTGGACTACTTCGTGGTCGAGTCCAGCATTTCGCGCCGCAAGAAACGTGTTAAAACTGCAAAATAGGGTGTGAGATATGGCTAAGAAACAATTCAAATGCAACGTCTGCGGCTACGTCCACGAAGGAGCGGCCGCGCCCGACACCTGCCCCGTCTGCGGCGCTCCCGCCTCGGAATTCACGGAGCTGAAGGGTAAGAAGGGACTGTTCGGCGATACGAACAGCAACGCCTATATCGTGCTCTATTCGACGGTGATGGTCGTCGTCGTGGCCACGCTGCTGGCGCTGGCCGCGCTGGGTCTTCAGAAACGTCAGGCGGAGAACGAGCTCAACGAGAAGAAGCAGGCCATCCTCGGCTCGCTGGCCGCGCAGGGCGAGTCCTACGACGAGTTCATCGACGCGTATGTGGTCGATGCCGAGGGGCGGAAGGTGGAGGATGCGGGCGATATTTTCGCCCTGCTCAACGACCTGCCGGGCGCTTTTGCCGCGGGCAAGTTCCCGATCTTCGAGGCCCGCGACGGCCGCGTGGTCATTCCCGTTACGGGCATGGGCCTCTGGGGACCGGTGTGGGGATACCTCGCCCTGGAGAAGGATATGAACACGGTGGCCGGTATCATTATGGCCCACAAGGGCGAGACGCCGGGTCTGGGAGCCGAGATCTCGACGCCCAAATACCAGGCGCTGTTCGTCGGCAAACAGATTTTCGACGGCGACAAATTCGTCTCGGTGAAACTCCGCAAAGGCGGTGCCAAGGACCCGCTGCATGAGGTGGATGCCATTTCGGGCGGTACGAAGACTTCCGACGGCGTGTCGCTGATGCTCGAAAACAGTCTCAGAAACTATCTGCCCCTGCTGGAGGCCAAGCGCACCGCGTCGGAGCCGGCGGCCCCCGCAGCGGAAGTGTCTAACGAAGAAAACGTAGGAAACAATGAGTAAGAACGAAAAAGAGCCTTTGTTTTCGGCCAAGAACATGAAATATCTGACGGGGCCGTTCTCCGCGAACAACCCGGTCATCGTGCAGATTCTCGGTATCTGCTCGGCGCTGGCCGTCACCGTGCAGTTGAAGCCGGCCATCGTCATGGCGCTCAGCGTGACGGTCGTCACCGGATTCTCGAATCTGGTGATGTCGCTGATCCGTACCGGTGTGCCGGCCCGGATCCGCATCATCGTCCAGCTCGTCGTGATCGCCGCGCTGGTGATTCTCGTCGATCAGGTGCTCAAGGCCTTCGTTTACGAAGTCTCCAAGCAGTTGTCGGTCTATGTGGGTCTTATCATCACGAACTGTATCGTCATGGGCCGCGTCGAGGCCTTCGCTCTGGGCAACAAGCCGTGGGCTTCGTTCCTCGACGGCATCGGCAACGGCCTGGGCTACGGCATGATTCTCGTCACGGTGGCCTTCTTCCGCGAACTGCTCGGTTCGGGCAGCCTGCTGGGCTTCCGCATCATTCCCGAGAGCTGGTACATGGCCGAGGGCGGATTCTATTCGAACTGCGGCATGATGCTCTTCCCGCCGATGGCGCTCATCATCGTGGGCTGCATCATCTGGGTGCATCGCTCGCGCAACAAGGACTTACAGGAAAAATAGGAGGGTAACGTATGGAATCATTGAATATCTTTATCCGGTCGATCTTTATCGACAACATGGTCTTCGCCTTCTTCTTCGGCATGTGCTCCTACATCGCCGTATCGAAGAGCGTGAAGACGGCCCTCGGGCTGGGTGCCGCCGTGACGTTCGTGATGGTGATGACCGTGCCTCTGAATTACCTCTTGTATGAATACGTGCTGAAAGCCGATGTGCTGGTCGCCGGCGTCGATCTGAGCTTCCTCACCTTCATCGTCTTCATCGCCACGATCGCCGCGTTCGTGCAGCTCGTGGAGATGATCGTCGAGAAGTTCTCGCCGTCGCTTTACAGCCAGCTGGGTATCTTCCTGCCGCTGATCGCCGTGAACTGCGCCATCCTGGGCGGTTCGCTCTTCATGCAGCAGAAGGTGGACGGCGGCGAGCTGACGTCGCTCTGGCAGACGATCGTTTACGGTCTGGGTTCGGGCCTGGGCTGGTGGCTGGCGATCGTCATGATGGCGGCCATCCGCGAGAAGACGACCTATTCGCATATCCCGGCGGCGCTCAGGGGACCCGGTATCGCCTTCATCATCACCGGTCTGATGGGTATCGCCTTCATGATCTTCTCGGGCATTCAGTTCTAACCTTTAAAAAGAGATTCGGAAAATGACTACAACGATTTTAATTGCGATCGCAGCCTTTCTGGTGATCACGCTGGTACTGGTCGCACTGCTTCTCTATGCGAAGGCGAAACTGGTCGCGTCGGGCGAGGTGACGATCGACATCAACAACGGCGAGCGGGTTATCACCACCGAGAGCGGTTCGACGCTGCTCTCGACGCTGGCCGACAACAAGGTCTTCCTGCCGTCGGCCTGCGGCGGCGGCGGTTCGTGCGGCATGTGCAAATGCCAGGTGCTGGAGGGCGGCGGCGACATCCTGCCCACCGAGACGGGCTTCATCTCGCGCAAGCTGGCCAAGGACCACTGGCGTCTGGGCTGCCAGGTGAAAGTGAAGGAGAACCTCAAGATCCGGGTTCCCGAAGCCGTGCTGGGCGTCAAGAAATGGGAGTGCACCGTGGTTTCGAACCGCAACATCTCGACCTTCCTCAAGGAGTTCGTCGTGAAGCTGCCCGAAGGCGAGCACCTCAAGTTCCGCAGCGGCGGCTACATCCAGATCGACATCCCGAAGTACGATGCCATCAAGTTCTCGGACATGGACATCGACGAGCGCTACCGCGAGGATTGGGACAAGATGAAAATGTGGGACCTGGTGACGACCAATCCCGAGCCGACGTTCCGCGCCTACTCGATGGCCAACCACCCGGCCGAGGGCAACATCATCATGCTCAACATCCGTATCGCCACGCCGCCGTTCGACCGTGCCGCGGGGACCTTCATGAAGGTGAATCCGGGCATCTGCTCGTCGTACATCTTCTCGCGCAAGCCGGGCGACAAGGTGACCATCTCGGGTCCCTACGGCGAATTCTTCCTGCCCGACGACCTGCCCGATACGCAGGAGCTGATCTTCATCGGCGGCGGCGCGGGCATGGCTCCGATGCGCAGCCACATCATGCACCTGTTCAAGACCGAGAAGACGAAGCGTCCCGTGTCGTTCTGGTACGGTGCGCGCGCCCTGAAGGAGGCTCCCTATCTGGACGATTTCCACCAGATCGAGAAGGATTTCCCCAACTTCAAGTTCCATCTGGGTCTCGACCGTCCCGATCCGGAGGCCGATGCTGCAGGCGTGGACTACAAGGTGGGCTTCGTGCACAACGTGCTCTATGAGAACTACCTCAAGAACCACCAGGCTCCCGAGGACTGCATCTACCTCATGTGCGGACCTCCGATGATGATCGCGTCGGTGGTGAAGATGCTCGACTCGCTCGGCGTGCCGCCCGAAAACATCCTCTACGACAACTTCGGTTCGTAAGATCCGAAGATCAGTCTGACGATAGGCAAGTAGTTATCAATAGCTGCTTGCCTATTTTTTGTTTGGACGTATTCCGGGGGGGGATTCGTCGCCGGTCTTCGGTCGTCGTCGCTTATTTGTTGCTCTTTTGTTACTCGGAATTGCGAAAATTTCCTATATTTGTTCGAAAGACCGTTTTTTTCAACCATCTAAAATCCTTTTGCCGAATGAACACTCCTTCCATTTTCTGGCTCGTGCCCGCCGCTTCCCTCGTCGCGCTGGCGGTGGCGTGGATCTTCTACTCGCGGATGAAGCGCGAGGACGAGGGCACGGAGCGTATGCGCGAAATCGCCGCGCATGTCCGCAAGGGCGCCATGGCCTACCTGCGCCAGCAGTACAAGGTCGTCCTCGTCGTCTTCCTCGTCCTGGCGCTCTTCTTCGCCTACCTGGCCTACGGCGCGGGCGTGCAGAACCCGTGGGTTCCCTTCGCCTTCCTCACGGGCGGCTTCTTCTCGGGCCTGGCTGGCTTCTTCGGCATGAAGACCGCGACCTATGCCTCGGCCCGCACGGCCAACGCCGCGCGGCAGTCGCTCGACCGCGGCCTGAAGGTCGCCTTCCGCAGCGGCGCTGTCATGGGCCTCGTGGTCGTGGGCCTCGGACTGCTCGACATTTCGTTCTGGTATCTGATTCTGGACCGTTTCACCGACGTGGCCGGGCCGCAGAAGCTCGTCGTCATCACGACGACGATGCTGACCTTCGGCATGGGCGCTTCGACGCAGGCCCTCTTCGCGCGTGTCGGCGGCGGCATCTACACCAAGGCGGCCGACGTGGGCGCCGACCTCGTGGGCAAGGTCGAGGCGGGGATTCCCGAGGACGACCCGCGCAATCCCGCGACGATCGCCGACAACGTGGGCGACAACGTGGGCGACGTGGCCGGCATGGGCGCCGACCTCTACGAGAGCTACTGCGGCTCGGTGCTGGCCACCGCCGCGCTCGGAGCCGCGGCCTTCGCTTCGGCCGGCAGCGAGACGTTGCAGCTCAAGGCCGTGCTGGCGCCGATGCTGATCGCCGCCGTGGGCATCCTGCTCTCGATCGTCGGCATCTTCCTCGTCCGCACGAAGGAGGGGGCCTCGATGCGCGAACTGCTCCGCTCGCTCGGCGTGGGCGTCAATTTCAGCTCGGCGCTGATCGCGCTGGCCACCTTCGGCATCCTCTACCTGCTGGGCATCGAGAACTGGCTCGGCCTTTCGTTCTCGGTCATCACGGGCCTTGCGGCGGGCATCGTCATCGGACAGGCCACCGAGTACTACACCTCGCACTCCTACAAACCCACGCAGAAGATCGCGGGCAGCGCCAAGACCGGTCCTGCGACGGTCATCATCGCCGGCGTCGGCTCGGGTATGATCTCTACGGCGATTCCCGTGGTGACGATCGGCGCGGCGATCGTTCTGGCGTATCTCTGCGCTACGGGCTTCGATATCGAACACATGATGCAGCCGCACAACCTCTCGCAGGGCCTTTACGGCATCGGCATCGCCGCCGTCGGAATGCTTTCGACGCTGGGCATCACGCTCGCCACGGACGCCTACGGACCGATCGCCGACAACGCGGGCGGCAATGCCGAGATGAGCGGCCTCGGCCCCGAGGTCCGCAAACGCACCGATGCGCTCGACGCGCTGGGCAACACGACGGCCGCCACGGGCAAGGGCTTCGCCATCGGTTCCGCGGCACTGACGGCGCTGGCGCTGCTGGCCTCCTATGTCGAGGAGATACGGATCGGCCTCTTGCACAACGGGGTGACGGAACTGACGCTCTCCGACGGCACGACGCGGCTCGTCGAACAGGCTTCGATGCTCGATTTCATGGCCTACTACAACGTTTCGCTGATGAATCCCACGGTGCTCGTCGGCGTCTTCATCGGCGCGATGATGTCGTTCCTGTTCTGCGGCCTGACGATGAACGCCGTGGGGCGCGCCGCCGAGAGCATGGTGCAGGAGGTGCGGCGGCAGTTCCGCGAGATACGGGGCATCCTCACGGGCGAGGGTACGCCCGACTACGCCCGCTGCGTCGAGATTTCGACCCGCGGCGCGCAGCGCGAGATGCTCTTTCCGAGTCTGCTGGCGATCGTCGTCCCCGTGGCCGTGGGCCTCGTTTTCGGCGTGGCGGGCGTGATGGGACTGCTCGTCGGCGGCCTCGGTTCGGGCTTCGTGCTGGCGGTCTTCATGGCCAATGCCGGCGGTGCGTGGGACAACGCCAAGAAGATGATCGAGGAGGGCCACTTCGGCGGCAAGGGCTCCGACTGCCACAAGGCGACGGTCGTGGGCGATACGGTGGGCGATCCCTTCAAGGACACGTCGGGTCCGTCGCTCAATATCCTCATCAAGCTGATGTCGATGGTGGCGATCGTCATGGCGGGCCTTACGGTGGCGTGCCACCTCTTCTGACGCCTGCGTCTTTCAGAATATTCGTCCGGTCCGGCGGGATTGTCCTGCCGGACCGGACGTTTCTCGGCCCGGTTCGTTGCCGGATTTGCGGTTGCCCGGGTTTTGTGCTATCTTTGTCTCCATGAAAAATATCGTTTTCGACCTGGGCGGAGTGCTTTTCGCCCGCGACAAGAGCAAGTGCAGTCCCGAGATCGTGGAGTTCTTCGGGTTCCTCCGCGCGCCGCAGATGCCGCGTTTCTGGGAGGAGTACGACCGGGGCGCCTCGTCGATCGGGGAGGTGACCGATACCCTCTGCACCCTGACGGGCCGTCCGCGCGCGGTTTGCGAGCGGGTGCTGCGGGAGGCGATCGACCTGCAGGAGCCCGTTGCGCCGACCGAGCGCCTCGTCGGCGAGCTCAAACGGGCGGGATACCGCCTCTACGTGCTTTCGAACATGTCGCGCGAGTTCATCGACTGCCTGCGCCGCTTTCCGGTCTATGCCCTTTTCGACGGCGAGGTGGTCTCCTGCGAGGAAGGTACGGTGAAGCCCGAGCCGCGCATCTACGAAATCCTGCTCGGACGCTACGGGCTGGACCCTGCCGAGACGCTTTTCATCGACGACCGTCCGGCCAATGTCGCCGCCGCCGAAGCGCTCGGCATCCGCGGATTCGGTTTCGACCACCGCGATCCCGCCGCGGCGTGCGACGCCCTGCGCCGGATGCTGTTGTAGCGGCGTTTCCGCCGTCGGGGCGATCGGCCCCGAATCCCGATCCGTCTTCGGGACGGGAGATTCCGGGCGGAACGGGAGATTCTTCCGAATGCGTTGCGGAATTCTGGATGGTCCTTATCCGAAAAAGACCGGAGCCGGCTCGATGCCGGCTCCGGTCTTTCGTAACGTCGGGCCCCGCGCGGGGCCCGACGGGGGATTCACACCGTCAGTTGAAGGTGTAGCGCACGCTGAACAGCGCCGACCACGTCGAGGCCGTTCCTGCCACGTTCGTCCATTTCGGCTTGGAGAACTGGTATGCGCCGTCCTTGAAGGTCAGCAGGTTGCTCGTGCTGATCTGCCGGGCGTTGCCCCAGTTGCGGTTGAGCAGGTTGGCGACGTTGTTGATGTCGATACCCACGGTGATCGTGTTGCGTTTGCCGCCGATGTTCACGTAGAAGTCCTGTGCGAACTTGAAGTTGAGCATGTGCATCCACGGCATCACCGCGCCGCCGCGCCTGGTGTATTCGCCCTTGTGCTCGGAGAGGTAGTCGTCCCCGTTGATGAACTCCCAGAAATCGTTTTTCTGATCTTCCGCGCTGTAGGTGACCTTTCCCGTATCCTTGTTCACGATGTCGGCGAAGGGCATCGTTTCCCACTGTTCGCGCGTCGGCACGTAGAGCAGGTTCTGCGCGCCGCCGTCGTTCGTTACGTTGGTCATCGTGTACGAGTAGCGCGAATAGGAGTAGCTGCTGCCCACGTAACCCAGCCGCAGCGCCTCGTAGTAAAGGCCCACGCTCGAAGCGAAGTGCTTGCCGTACTCTTTGCGGTAGCCGATGTTGATGAGGATGCGGTGGGGCGATACGAACGACGAGTAGCCCAGTTCGGGGGTGTTCGAGCCGTCCGTGCAGAAGGTGTTGGTGTTGTAGGCCGAGGTCACCTGGTCGCCGATGCCGTCGATCACGCTCTTCGATTCCGAATAGGTGTACGATGCCGACGCCATGAGGCCGAACCGCCAGCGTTTCGAAAGCTGTGCCGAGATCGAATAGTAGTAGCCTGCGATGTCCGTGTTGTGGATCAGGTAGGGCGTCACGTCCTTGCCGTCCGAGTTCTTGATGCCCTGCGATTCCCAGAGCTTGCGCGGACGGGGCTCGCCCGGGAGTTGGATGCCGCCGGCCACTTCGCGCTGGCCGAGCTTGCTGACAGCCACGGCGTCGATGTCCTTGTTGTAGATTCCCTCGATGTTGAGGTTGAAGTCGCGCGGCAGTTTCAGGTCGAACGCCAGCGAGGTCTTCCACGTTGAGGGCATCTTCAGGTTTTTGTCCATGATCGTCGCGGAGGTCGGGGCGGGCAGGGCCTGCTGCTGGAACGTGCCGCCGTAGAGGTCCTCGAGGATGTCGCCCACGTTGTCGTGGAAGCCCGGCATCTTGTCGCCGTTGGATTTGTAGAGGATGCTCTGGGCTTGCAGGCAGTTGCTGTTGCCCACGGCCGAGACAATCCACACGAACGGCAGGCGGCCCGTGAAGATGCCCGATCCGCCGCGGAGGATGTACTTGCGCTCGCCGGTCATGTCCCAGTTGAAGCCGAAGCGGGGAGCGACGTTCAGCCGCGCCTTGGGCATGTCGGAGGTCTTGTAGCCGCCGTTGCCTGCGAAAAGGGAGGTGAACTCCTTGTTCTCGTTGCCTGCGATCGTGGGGTAAACCGGGATTTCGAGACGCAGGCCCAGCGTGGCCTTGAAGCGCTCGCTGAAGGTGATTTCGTCCTGCGCGTAGATCGAGTACTGCATGTAGTTGAACGACGGATAGCTCTGTTTGAGGTCCGTGCGGTTGGCGTGGGTGATGACGAAGGCGCCGGGAGCCGCGTTGCTCGTGAAGTCCGACCACGAGTCGTAGATGTAGTAGCCGGCGCCGCCCTGCATGTAGCCGTTCTTCGTGTTGTCGTGCTCGAACTGCAGGCCGCCCGTCAGGCGGTGGATGCCCGTGCTGTAACCCACCTCGTCCGTGACGACGTAGGTGCCCACTTCGCGCAGGTTGCCTTCGGTGAAGGGATCCAGGCCGAATGTCGTCAGCACGGCGTCGGTGCCTTCCGGCGTCTTCTCGAGAATATCTACCGTCGGGAAGAGCCGTCCCTCGTAGCTGCGCGGCTCGTACTGGTGCGAGTAAGTGAATCGCAGCGTGTTGGTCAGACTGCCGTCAAGGAAGCGCGAGTTGAGCTCGGCGGCCACCGACGTGAAGTTCTGCTCCTGATAGTAGCGCGAGCTCTCGAAATAGAGGGCGTCGTACGAGGTGCGGCCGTGGTCGTTGCGGTCGTAGATGAGTTTCGAGTTGAAGGGGTTCGTCGAGCTCGAGGGCGACGACGAATACTTGTTGCGCGTGGTACTGAAGCGCACGTTGAGCGCATGGTTGCGGTTGATGTTCCAGTCCACGCGGGCCATGAGTTTCCAGTTGGGAATCTTCACCGAATAGTTCTGGTAGCGGCCGGGGTCGTAGCCGAAGTTCTGCTGCAGGAACGACTTGATCGCCTCCATCTGGGCGACGGTGGGGCGGTTGTACTGCGTGCCGGCGCCGTACTCCTGGTCCTCCGACTCGCGGGCCAGCCGCGACGTGCCGGGGGTCTCGGTCCATTCGTACTCGAAATTGGTGAAGATGAAGAGCTTGTCCTTGACGATCGGCGCTCCGATCGAGAATCCGAGCGTGTTGCTCATCTCCTCCTGCAACTTCAGCTCGCCGCCGTCGTATTTGGCGCCCTGCAAGGCGTCGCTCTTATAGTAGTTGTAGGCCGAGACTTTGAAGTCGTTCGTACCGCTCTTGGTCACGGCGTTGATCGCGCCGCCCGTGAAACCGCTCTGACGCACGTCGTAGGGGGTCACCGAGACCGAAATCTGCTCGAGGGCGTCGAGCGAGATGGGCGAACCGCCCGAGGGAAGGTTGCCGCCGATGCCGAAGGCGTTGTTGAATGCCGCGCCGTCCACGGTCACGTACGACTGGCGGTAGTTGCCGCCGCCGATGGCCAGTCCCGACGTGGTGCTCGACGCCTGCGGGGTGAGGCGCATGATGTCGTTCATGCTGCGGCTCACGGTGGGCATCAGCTCGATCTGCTCCGACGAAACGCTCGTTACGGCGCCCGCACGGTTGATGTTCATCGACGAGTTGCGGCCGTCGGCCGTCACCACGACGGCTTCGAGCGTCTGGCTGTCCTTGAGGTAGGCGTTGCGTGCCACCGTTTCGCCCAGCGGCAGGTCCAGACCGGGAAATTCGACGCTCTGGTAACCCACGTAGGAGAAGGTCACCGTGTAGGGACCGCCGGCGCGAAGTCCCTGCAGATTGTAGCGGCCGTCCTTGTTGGTGACGGCGCCGTACTGCGTGCCCGACGGGGTGTGTACGGCGATGACCGTGGCGCCGACGAGCGGCAGCCCCTGTTCGTCCGTCACCGTACCGTTCATTCCCGACGTCGTCACCTGCGCGCTTGCCGCCGCCGTGACGAAGACCGAGAGCATGAGAAGGAAAAGTTTCTTCATACGCAATTTGGGATTTTAGTGAATGAATAGGGTGTTTGGTATTTGTTCGTATTGGGTGATTGGCTTCCCCGCAGAAGGCTTCAGCGCGAGCCCCCTTTGCGTGTGTGCCGGACGGCGCTTTCAGCCGTCCGGGTCTCTCCGCGCGATGCGGATCTCGGCGGCCGCAGCCGGCGGGGAGGGGAACCGAAATGAGCCTGTCATCGTCCGATAGGTTGTCTGTCCGTTTTTCCGCTGCAAATATAAATTCTTCCGGAATAGCCCGTACGGCTTTCCGTGCGATTTCATCGTATTGTAAAAACGGCGAGGGATATTCCTTCTCCGGAATACCCCTCGCGTTCAGAGCCTGTTTTCCCCGTGCTGCACTCCTCGGTGCAGGTCATACCCCCCCCCGCTGCATCGCTCGCGGCGGTTGCGGACCGATATGTGGACGTTTCCGACCCGGGTTTTCATGCCGCAAAGATACGTCGAATATTCCTATGTCGCAAAGGAACGGGCGATTTTGTGCTCCGGATTCTCCGTTTTTCCGGTCCCTTCCCGCCGGAACGCCGTTGCGGCACGCTCCTTGCGCGGTCGGACGTATATGCTGTCGGTCCGAGAACAATACCGGCGTTATTCGCTCTTCGTACTGATCGCCTCGCTGGGCGTAACGGTCTTCCTTTGTCTGACGCCCTTCCTGAGCGGACTGCTCGGGGCGGCGACCATCTATGTCCTGCTGCGCGGGCAGATGCGCGTGCTGGCCGGACGGTACCGGTGGCGGCGCAGTGCGGCGGCCGCATTGCTGACCGTCGAGGCCGTGTGCTGTTTCCTCGTCCCCATTGCCCTGCTGGTCTGGATGGTAGTGAACAAGGTCCAGGGCGTCGCGCTCGATCCGCAGGCGCTCGTGGACTCCGTGCGCCACGTGGCCGAACTCGTCCGCGACCGTACGGGCTACGATCTCTGGCAGGAGAGCAACCTGCAATCGCTTTTGGCCGGAATCCCGAAACTCGCGCAGCGGCTCGTCGGCGGCCTGGCCTCGTTCGCCGTCAATCTGATCGTGCTGCTCTTCGTACTCTATTTCATGCTCGTCGGCGGCCTCCGCATGGAGGCCTATTGCCGGGAGCTGCTGCCCTTCAGCCGCAGCGTCGGCCGCGACGCCCTGCACGAAATCCGCATGATCGTCCGCTCGAACGCCATCGGCATTCCGCTGCTGGCGGCCGTGCAGGGCGTGGTCGCCTATCTGGGCTACCTGCTCTTCGGAGCGCCGAGCCCGCTCTTCTGGGGTGTCCTCACTTGCCTGGCGACGATCATTCCGATCGTCGGCACGGCACTCGTGTGGCTGCCGTTGGCGCTCTACATGGGACTGGAAGGGAGTTGGGGACCGGCCGTCGGGCTGGCGCTCTACGGCACGCTCGTCGTCACCCACGTCGATAACGTCGTGCGGTTCGTCATGCAGAAACGCATGGCCGACACCCATCCGCTCGTCACCGTCTTCGGCGTTTTCGTCGGCCTTTCGCTCTTCGGGTTCATGGGTGTCATCTTCGGACCGCTGCTGCTGGCCATGTTCGTTTTCTGCGTCGATCTGTTCAAACGCAAATACCTCGACCGCAAACCCGACAGCGAGCTTTTCCTGCCTGGCGGCGGCGACCGGGCGTAGGGGACGCCGCAGCACCGGTTTTTGGCGAAAAGTGGTTCGAATGACGTTTTTTTTGGAAATATTCGGAAGAAAAGTTGTATCTTCGTACCGGTTTATTACTTTTGTTATTCGAATAACACTAAATTTCGGAATAAGAACCTAAATTCTTATCACAATGGCAAGAAATCTCAAAATCAGAGACCTTACGTTGCGTGACGGCCAGCAGTCGTCGTTCGCTACGCGTATGAATCAGGCGCAGATCGACCGCTGCCTGCCTTTCTACAAGGATGCGAATTTCTATGCGATGGAGGTGTGGGGCGGCGCCGTGCCCGATTCGGTCATGCGCTACCTGAACGAAAACCCGTGGACCCGCCTCGAGACGATCCACCGGGCCGTCGGCGACGTGTCGAAGCTCACGGCCCTCTCGCGCGGCCGCAATCTGTTCGGCTATTCGCCCTATACGGACGAGATCATCGACGGTTTCTGCCGCAATGCCATCCGGAGCGGTCTGGGCATCATGCGTATCTTCGACGCCCTGAACGACGTGGATAACGTGAAATCGACGGTCAAGTACGTCAAGCAGTACGGCGGCATCGCCGACTGCGCCGTTTGCTATACGGTGGACCCGAAATATCCCGAGCCGGGCTTCTGGGCCCGTCTTACGGGCAAGAAGAATCCCGCGCCGGTCTTCACGGACGCCTATTTCCTCGACAAGGCCAGACAGATGGCGGCTCTCGGCGCCGACATGATCACCATCAAGGACATGTCGGGACTCATTCCGCCGCGCCGCGTGGCTACGCTCGTGCGGCTGTTCAAGAAAAACCTCTCGGTTCCGGTCGATTTCCACACCCACTGCACCCCGGGCTACGGCCTGGCGTCGGTGCTTTCGGCCATCGTGGCCGGCGTGGATGTCGTGGACACCAACTGCTGGTACTTCGCCGGCGGAACGGGCGCCCCGGCCATCGAGCTGGTCCATGTCTTCTGCAAGAAGCTGGGCATCGATACGGGCGTGAACATGGAGGCCGTGGCGAAGATCAACGCTCAGTTGCGTGAGATCCGCAAGGAGCTGAACCAGTCCGTGTTCGGTACGGAGAAGCCCGAGCCGAAGCCCTTCAATCCGCTTACGGACGAGCTCCCCGCCGAGATCGAGGCCCTGTTCGACAAGGCCATCGAGGCCGCGCAGCGCGACGACGAGGCCGCTACGATCGACCTCTGCCGCAAGATCGAGGCCTACTTCGGATTCCCCGCTCCCAACGAGCTGGTGCAGAAGGCCGAGATTCCTGGCGGCATGTATTCGAACATGGTGGCCCAGCTCAAGCAGCTCAAGGCCGAGGAGATTCTGCCGCGTGCCATGGAACTGATTCCGTCGGTGCGTCTGGCCGCCGGTCTGCCGCCTCTGGTGACCCCGACGTCGCAGATCGTCGGTGCGCAGGCCGTGAACTGCGCCCTCGACGAGAAGGCCGGACGGCCGATGTACACCAACAAGTCGTCGCAGTTCGTGGGACTGGTGAAGGGCGAGTACGGCCATACGCCCGTGAAGATCGACCCCGAGTTCCGGTTCAAGATCTGCGGCGTGCGCGAGGAGACGCCCTACGATACCTCCAAGTACAAGATGCAGCCCAATCCCGAACTGCCGGAGGCCGGGGGTGTGAAGCTCGCCGCCGACGAGAAGGAGGTGCTGCTGCTCGAACTCTTCCCGATGGTGGCCAAGACTTTCCTTACCGAACAGAAGAAGAAAGCCTACGAGGCGTCGAAACCCGCCGAGCCGAAGGCCGCGGCGCCGCAGCCCGCCGCCGCGAAGCCGCAGGCCGCCATCACGGGCCATGTCGTGACGGCTCCGCTGCCCGGCCGCATCCTGTCGATCGACGTGAAGGCGGGCGACACGGTGAAAGCGGGGCAGGAGGTGCTGGTGCTCGAAGCCATGAAGATGGAGAACTCCATCGCGACCGACTACGCCGGCAAGGTGAAGCAGATTCTTGTCGAAGTGGGCGAGAATGTCGCCACGGACGCCGTGCTGATGGAGATCGAATAGCGCGGGCCGCATCCCTTTGATTATTCGGTTCCGTCCGCAGTCGCCGTACTGCGGGCGGAATTTTTTTCAGGGGCCTTCTCTATTCGTCTTTCGTCTTCGACGGGGCGTATTCCTGCAGGACGTAGGTCGTGAAGATCGGGAAGAACATCATTCCCAGCGACGGCAGCAGCACGCAGAAGACCTTGCCGACGGCTGTGACGGGGAAGATTTCCGCGCCGACGGTCGTGACGTTCATCCAGGCCCACCAGAGGGCGTTTCCGAAACCGTGCAGTTTGGGATTGACCGGCAGCTCGTAGTCGTAGAAGACCAGTGCGGAGATATAGGTGAAGACGACCACCGTGAAGACATAGGCCGTCAGCAGCCGGCGGACCTTGTTGCCTACGAGCCATCCCGTGACGATCACCATGGCCAGGAAGGCCCTCAGAAGCGGCATCAGTCCGATGAGCATCCCGACGCTGCGGGACGGCTCCGCACCGCTCCAGAGCATGAGGTTCAGGTAGGGGACCGAGAGCAGCAGGAAGGGCAGGTTGCGGAAGAAGAAGCGCCCTTTGCGCTCTGCGGCTGCCCAGCGCACGAAAAAGTCGCAGAGGAAGATCAGGCAGACGATGAACTGCACGCCGAGGAACAGGGGCGAGAAGCGGAGCCGGTCGCCGCCGATCACCTCCCACGACACGGCGGCGAGAAGCGCCAGTCCGGCGAGCGCCTTGACCGCTCCGAGCATCCGGGAGAGCCGGTCCTGCGAAAAAAGGGTTTGCGGCATGACGTTTCGTTTTTCGCGCATCCGGTTCAAAATCAGTGCCACGCTCCGGACCGAAAAAAATCCGGCGGTATTTTTGCGTTTTTTGGGTCAAAGATTTTGCACGAACGAAAATTTCTATTACCTTTGCACTCGCTTTCAGCAATGGCGGGATAGCTCAGCTGGTTAGAGCGCATGATTCATAATCATGAGGTCGAGAGTTCAAGTCTCTCTCCCGCTACCTAAAAATCAAGGAGTTGCAGCGATTTGTAGCTCCTTTTCTTTTTCCTCTTGCACACAATTTGCACACAACTTTCCGGATTTTCCGGACAGTTCGGAGTGTGAGTAACGACGAATTTTTCCGCCCGTTACCGGTATTTTCCAAACTGGAAACAACTTGACGTTTGCCGGATCGGAAAAGAAAGGAGCGACCCGAAGGCCGCCCCGTTTCCCTACATTGTTGCGGTGAGTGTCCGCCGCAAAAGCTCCGTTAGCGTCTGTATTTCCTTGGCTTTGTCCTCGCTTGCCGAGAGGTTGCCCCGGTAGGTAAATTCGTAGGTGATACGCCGGGCCGAACCGTCCGTTCCCTGGGCTTCTATGCGTATCGTCGCCGATTGTTTCGGCGCTATCGTATCGGTTGCGTGTTCCATAGTGTCGCCCGTCAGTCGATCAAGAGTTGCAGCGCCTCGGCAATGTCGGGGCACTCGTTCCCGTCTTTGTCCCATACGTCGGCCACGGTAACGGAACCGCCGCCGGGTTTGGCCCGATAATCGACAAAGGCCATATAATCCGCGTGCGTGACTTCGAAAACTTCATCCACCCCGTCGCAGTTGGCGGCGACATATTCCCGGATCAAGTCCGCAAGCGCATTAATATCCGCCTCGGCATTGTTTTCCCGGTCGTAATTCGTGAAGTCGTAGGATTTATTCACCGAGGGGTCGAACGTCGAAAATTCGCCGTCCTTCTCCCATTCCCGAATTGTGTAGCGGCCAGCCGGCAGATAGTCCGCCCGGCGGACGGCCTCGGCCTCGGTGGGGAATACCCCCAGCCGATAGCCGTCGCAAATAAGTTCGTATATCATAGCGGCAATATTATTCGTTCGTATTATCGGGTGTGGGCGCGGTCTGCGTTGCCTTGTCGGTTTTTGCGGGTTGCCTCTGTATCAATGCCTCGTTTGCCTGCTTCTCGATCTCGAACATACGACGTAAGGTGTCATAGTCTTTTTTGAGGGCGTCGTATGCAACCTGTCGGGCCCGGGATTGCCGGGCTTCGTTCTCGACACGTTCGCCTACTTTGGCCGTTACGATAGCATCGTACAAGTTCGCGGCTGCATATATCGTCATAACGGCGAGGCGCAACCCCTGTAAATCTTGGGCGGGGTCGTATGCCTCTTGGTATGCTTCCTTTAAATCATTCAAGCCCTCGACGTCTTGGGTTTCTCGGATGCATTGAATTATATCCGCGTAATTGGTATAACGATTCATTACAGCGTCGATAATATCTATACCGCTGGCGTAGTCGAAAACGTGGCATACGGATGCCTCAAATAAACGTACCGGGTGTTCGATGTTCTGTAAATTCATAGTCTTTTCGGTTTTAATTGGTTTGTGTTATTCTGTTTCATTCGGCGCCTCTCCCACGATCCCGGCGGCCGGATTGCCGCCGGGGGCGTGCCGTCTCGGTGCGCACGCTTGCGTCCGAGGTGTTGAGAGACAGCCGGGAATTTGTCAAATAGTGCAATAAAGAATACCTATATGTGAGTATATCAATATCAACAATTATGATACTTTGAATGCATTTCGATGCGCTCCGCAAGCGTTGCCCCGCCGTTGGCGGATTCGTCGTGCAGATACTCGCCGAACTTGTTGCGCAGTCCATTTGCGGCGATGAATGCGAAAGCCGCATTTTTTAGCCGCTTTTCGTCGTTGAATCGGCGCCCTATTTCGGATAACAGGTCGTCAAAGGTCACAATGCCGTAGGGGTTGGATACGGGCAGTGTAATAGTCGCCGTTATCCCGTTTTGATTGGATTGTTTGGCCTCGTCAGATGCGACAGAGGCAGCGGACGCGGTTGCGCCCTGCGGTGTGTTGGCTTTCATTGTACAGCATTTATGAAAGTTTAACAATATGTAAATAAAAAGGTTCGATACTGACCCGTTGCTGTACACCTACGAAAGGCAGTCGGCGCATTAACGCACGACACGGGGGCATCGAACCTATATAAACGGGTATAAAAATACCCGCCTTGTTAGCGAGTGTATCGCCTTTCGAATGTACAGCATAACAAAAGTAGGCAAAATTCCGGAACGCGCAAACGATTTGCGCGATTTTTTCGGATTTGCAGCCCGAAAATGTTACGGGGATAGTGTTTGTATTCATAATATCAATGATTTAAGTGTTTCAATGTTGAGGAGAACAAACCGGGCTATTTGTCGAGTATTGCGATAATTCGTTCGATACATGCCCTTTGTTCATCGAGCAGGGCGGCCAGCCTGTCGGCCGATTGGATTGCTTCGTTATTCATAGTTATTTCGAGGTTTTGCGAGAATCTCGCTATTTCAGTCTCCATAATATCGGCCGCGTTCACCGTAGTAGTTGGCGGCTGCGGTCATTGCTACCGGGTGATATTCCAAAGCCGGGGCGGTCTCCAGCGTGCGGCCCTCGATACGGGCTAACAAAATCGCTTGCTTCTCATTGCGCCACGCCTTGCGCAGGCAGGCGGAAAAGCTCATCGACGGTTGTGCCCTTTTCAGATACCAGGCGTTACGAAAGATTTTCGAACGGTCGTATTTGATCGCTGCTTTCATAGTTGTAACGTTTTAATGTTTCTTTGCTGACGCAAAGATACGCTACAATGTTTTATAATGCAAATTATTTTGCCGAAAAATTATCATCATAATGTTTTTTTTATTGTAAATTGTACATTGTATTGATTTAATTGGTATATTTGCTGTGTAACATTATAATGAAACGTGCATATATGGAATTGAGAGTAAAGGAACTTTGCAAGGAAAAAGGATTGCAAATGCAAGAGTTGGCGGATAAACTCGGGATAACCCGCATTACATTGACGCGGAATATTAGCGGGAATCCGACTATTTCGACGCTTGAAAATATCGCCGCCGCCCTCGGTGTGCCGGTTCCGGAGCTTTTCGCCCCTCAGCCGACAAATACGATCACGTGCCCGCATTGCGGGAAGTCGATAACCATAAAGGCCGAATAACGATGGGTAAGACGGACAACATAGACGCCCAAAGCCTCAACAAGGCGCACGCCCTGTTTGAGAGTGGCGATATAGACCGTATCGAGGTGGGAACGGTCAAGGGATTGCAGGATATACACCGGTATCTATTCGGCGGCTTGTACGACTTTGCCGGAAAGGTTCGGACGCTGAACATATCAAAGGGCGGATTTCGCTTTGCCAATGCCTTATACCTCGATGCAATACTTCCGGTTATCGAGCGTATGCCGGAAGATACTTTCGAGGAAATAATCGCAAAATACGTCGAAATGAACGTCGCGCACCCGTTCATGGAGGGCAACGGCCGGGCCGCCCGCATTTGGCTCGATATGATGCTCAAAAAGAATCTCGGGCGGGTCGTGGATTGGCAGAGGGTGGATAAGGTGCAATATCTGCAGGCAATGGAGCGCAGCCCGATTAACGACCTGGAACTGCGCGCCCTGCTGCAACCGGCATTGACCGACCGCGTAAACGACCGAGAATTGATTTTCAAAGGTATTACGCAATCGTACTACTACGAGGGGTACGAGGCATAACCTCAACATCACGACGCTATGGAACTGCAACCTATTCAAAGCAAGATTTTCGAGATACGGGGACAGCGGGTTATGCTGGACTTTGATTTGGCGGAACTCTATCAAGTAGAGACAAAGCGACTGAAAGAGGCCGTAAGGCGTAATATCGAGCGTTTCGAGGGTGAGGATTTTATGTTTGAACTCTCGGATAACGAGTATAATACATTGAAAGACAGGATAAGGTCGCAAATTGCGTCCTTAGAAATCGACGGGCGGGGCAAGTATCCTAAATATCCGCCGTTTGCCTTTACGGAAATGGGTGTCGCAATGCTTTCGAGCGTGCTACGCAGCGATACGGCAATACGGGTAAATCGGGCCATTATGCGGGCTTTCGTGGCGATGCGCAATTACATCATGACTACAACGACCGTAACGGCGGAATTGTCCGAAATACGGGCACGGTTGGCATTGCTGGAGCAGACGGGCAAGGACAACGCCGAAGCGGTCAGCGATTTGTCGGAGGATATGCGCAAGGAGCTCGACAACATATACCAAGCTATCGCGGAGCTGTCGGTCAAGATTCCGCAGGCCCGCAAGGCCAGCCAGCCGATAGGATTCAAGCGAACGCCCCCGGAAGAAAAGGAATAACGCCCGCCCGCAGAACAGCCGCCCCGCCTGGGTGGCTGTTTGCATTCGATAGGGGAACAATTGAGACCCCTACGGCCGGGAGGTTCCCGAAGTATTCCGAGGTTTCCGCGGTGCCGTGTCTTATGTTGTTGAGGTGATCGGCTCCGGCCTGCCGGCTTGGTGTCGTGTTGATTCGTTACGGTTGTTGAGGTAAACGGCCCGGCGGCCAGCCCTCGAAGAACGTCACCCGCCATTGTCCCGCAATCGTACAGAACCGCCCCAAATTCCGCCGATCCCCCAAAAGCCGAACGATCCCACACCCGAAAGTATCGGAGGGACTGCACAGGCCTCCCGTTGTGTCGTCGGTCTGTTCTTTGGTCGTTGAGGCGACGCGAATAACCTTTGCCGCCTTATAAGGTAATTTATTTGGAAAATAGGCGGATTGTTCGTATTATTGCACTACGGTTAAAAAGGAGTAGTTTTATACTTCGACACTTGCCCCGGCCTTCTGTGAAGAACTGCCGGGGTTTTCGTTGATATGGTCGCACTTGTTGAGGTGAACGGCCTCCGGCCTGCCGGGCTTGCGTTGCGCTGTCGGTCTGCTTTGATCGTTGAGGATAACCGCCCCAGTCCTCGCCCGCTCGTCGCTCCGTCGCAGTTGGCGGCGACATATCCCCGGATAGCGTGGCGGCCCCTCGGCTGTGTCGTCCGTCCTGGTATTCATCAAGGGTGTGGATAAGATCGCGGCAGTTTAAATACGGGGAAATCCCGTCTTTACCCGATGCCGGCACAAGTCATTGATTATCACCTATGGGCATTTCAGCACCTCGGCCCGTTGCGGATACCGGCCCAAGCACGCCGGGTAAATCCCCATTTTTCTGGGTATTTAGATTCGGCGCTTTCTGCGTCGTTGAGGTGAACGGCTCGGGCGATCCTCTTTGCCTGTCGTGTCAATTTTTGACACTTCGACCGTTTGCGCCGATAGTGCGATGCGGCTATTTGTTCGATTGGTTTGATAACTCCCGAGGGAAAACACCGGAAAAACGCGTAAAACTGTTCGATAGGTTTGAATTTGCCGCCGTTGGCCGGTCCTGTGTTGTGAGTTGCCGGGCGTTATCCGGCAATTTGCCCGCCCGGCGGGTGGATCATATTGCGCACGTCGGCAAAATGATCCGGCAACGGTCGGCGTTGAACTGATGAAAGGGGCCCGGGCAAGTGGTGCGGGATCGTTGAGGCCAACAGCCCGGACGGTCAGCCCTCGGAGAGCGTCGCCCGCCATTGTCCCGCAATCGCGTGGAACCGCCCTAAATTCCGCCGATCTCCCAAAAGCCGAGCGATCCCACGCCCGAAAGTATCGAAGGGACTGCACGGGCTTCCCGTTGTATCGTCGGTCTGCTTCCAATCGTTGCGGCCGTTTGTTATCCTGCAAAATATATTCGCGTTTATTTGTTGGTCTAAATTTTGGGACTTATATTTGCATGAAACCAAATAGAAACGATATGCCTGAAATATGCAGATTTTACGGTATAATATTATACCTGTATTGGAGAGACCACAACCCGCCGCACATTCATTTCACATACGGCGAATATGTTTGCAATATCCGGATTATAGATCGAGTTGTGGACGGCAAAGCCCCCGCAAAGGTTATCGCCCTTGTAAATAAGTGGATCGACGCGCACGAGGCGGAATTGTTATCGTTGTGGGAAAAAGCCGTTAAAGGCGAAAGGATCGGGATGGTAGAACCATTAAAATAGCGCAATTATGTTGAGGATTACAGACGTAGATTATCTTGGCGATTATACGCTGGCTTTGACGTTCAATAACGACGAAAAGCGGGTGTGCAACTTGAAGCCCTATTTGTCGGGTGAAGTCTTCGGCGAGTTGCTCGACAAATGCAAGTTTATACAATACGGGCTTACGCACGAGACTATCGAATGGGCGAACGGTGCAGATTTTGCGCCCGAATTTCTCTATGATATAGGGACCGTCTGCGATAGATAGTATTTGCGTATATGGAGAAAATCACAAAAGTTTGGTTCGATGGTGGCCGCATTTGCGTTGCCACCGATGACGGCAAAATATACGGCCGTCCGCTGGAGTATTTCCCCATACTCAAAGAGGCCACCGACGAGCAGCGCGGGGCGTGGAAAATAAACAGGTTCGGGGACGCGATCCGCTGGGAGGAGATCGACGAAGATATACACCTGTCGAGTTTTTACGACACGGAGGAGCCGGACGCGGATAATGTGATCGGGGATGTGTTCCGCCGGTTCCCGCAGTTGAATGTATCGGAGGTCGCACGCACGATAGGCATACATAAAAGCCTGTTATCAAAATATATTTACGGCTCAAAAAAAACGTCCGAGAGGCGCACGGCGGAGATATTGGACACTTTGCGGCAAATAGGCCGTGATTTGGCGCAAATACACGGATGACGGGGGTAAATATGGAAACGACAAAGAGAATTTACGCGCCGCATGAATTGATATGCGCCGAACCGATCCACCCCGGCGAAATGCTTAAAGACGAATTGCAGGCACGGGGCATATCGCAACGGAAATTCGCCCGTATTATCGGAATGCCTTACACGGCATTTAACGAGATTATCAACGGGCACCGCCCTATTACGACCGATACGGCATTAAAGATCGAGGCGGCAACGGGCATAACCGCTAATTTGTGGATAAACATGCAGGCAAACTACAATATGGAGACCGCCCGCCGTGATACCAGCCTTTCGGCCGTGCTGGAGCAGATACGCAAGGCGGTGGCCATACCGTAACCATAACCATAACGACAAACACCCGCCCGACAAACAAAGGACAGCCGCCCCGCCCGGGTGGCTGTTTGCATTCGATAGGGGAACGGTTGAGGGAACCCCCACGGCTGGAGGATTCCCGGATCATTCCGGTTTCCGCGGCGCCGTGTCTTTGCTGTTATGCCCTCATTTGAAATGACCCCACCCCAAACCATACACAAAGGTGCCAAATTTGGCATATAAAAACACGCGGGAAATACAACGGCGGTACGCAGTCCCCGGCCCTGCACCTGTTGAGGCCAACAGCTCGGACGGCCAGCCCTCGAAGAATGTCGCCCGCCATTGTCCCGCAATCGCACGGAACCGCCCCAAATTCCGCCGATCTCCCAAAAGCCGAACAATCCCACGCCCGAAAGTATCGGAGAGGCTGCGCGGGCTTCCCGTTGTGTCGTCGGTCTGCTTTGGTCGTTGAGGCGAACAGCTCCCGGCCTGCAGGTCGTGCGCTGCGTCGTTGATCTGCTCCCCGGTCGTTGAGGATAGCAGCCCGGGCGGCCAGCCCTTGAACGTGTCGGGTATTCCGACTTGTCGGCCATACACTCGGATACGGGCCGCCGCACCGACCGCACACCAAGCGACCGCAGCGCCGGCGATAGAAGATGCACCACGACCGAAGAGAATGCCCCGGGCGCCGTCCGGTCCGATACGTCCGGACAGGCAGGAATAGGACGCCGAAAATGCGCGAAAAACGTGCGATTCCGTGCAAAAAACGATCAAAAACGCGCGATTTTCGTGCAAAAATCATCGCTTTTTTGCATCGGAAAACCGTAGTTTTTCCCGCGACAGCATCCCCCGAACTGTTCCACAGAGGAGCGCGGAAGCACCCCGTACCATACCCGCCCCGTAGTCGGCACACAGCGCGGCCCGACGGTGCAAAGCGGCCCCGCAGGTGCGCCCGGAGGGGATAGCGAGGGCCGGGCGGCCAGCCTTCCGTATAGGGGTATGGGGTAATATTTTATCGTTTCGCCTACTGCAAACCTCGCTGCGCTCGACTTTACACACGCGGCACTTTTTTTGAAAAAGCCAACTTTTCCGAGCCGATAAAATTTCCCTCCTCGTCGGTCAGCTCCTCGAGGACGTGCAGCAGCAGGGCGCGGATGAGCACCGAGAGGCCGGCCCCGCTGGCTTCGGCGAGTTCGCGCAGCCGGTTATGCGTGTATGCGTCGATACGAAACGACAGCATGGATTTACGCCGCACGGATCGGGGCCGTCGTGGGGCCTTCCCTCCGGATGTGCGGCCGGTGGTGGTTCGTCTGTTCATCGTGTGTGCATGTTTTCGACCGGGCGCCTATCAGTCCCCGTCGTATTCTACCGTCCGGATATAATCGGCATAGGGGATCGTCTTGCGCTGCGCCTCGTCCCGGAGTGTCTGAAAGCGCACCAGCCGATACCGGAACAGGAAGCGGGCGATTATCTCCTCCTCGGTCGCCATCGCGGCACATTGCGGGTCGTGTGTGGTCAGCAGGAATGTTTCCTGTAAAACGTCGGCGTCGTCCATCGCACCCCGGGCGGGGCCGGTGTCGGACGTGCAGAGCCTCAACAGCCGGGGATAGTTACGGCCGATTATCGAGGCGACGGCGGGCAAATAGGTCCCGCGGCATCTGTTTCGCATCTTCTTTCCCGAATTAAATCACTACATTTGTCGTGCGTGTCGATAGCGATTCTTCGGAATTGCCCGAAAAATCCGGGGCGGCGTGATACCGTCCCCGGATTTTCTTTTACTGCAGGGCGGTCGGGCTATGGCCGAAACCTGCCCGCCTCGAATCCATTTGCCATATAGAAGGCGATTTTGTCGGCTGTGTGCTTCTCTCCTCCGCGGATGCAAAGGGCCGTGCCGAAGCCGAATTGCGCAGTACTTGGGTAGTGCCGATAGGCGTTTCCGTTTTCGTCCTTGGCTTTGGGTGCCCGGAATACCTCGTAATAGGTCAGCCCTTCGGAGGTGGTACGCTTGTAACAATACATCCCGTTGGCTTCGTTGTGGGCGATTTTCTCGAATTTGTCGCCGAACTTTGTAAACTCGTCATCGAGTAGCTGGTATAATATCCGTTTTTTCATTTTGGTTTCCGTTGTTTTTCGATTTTCTCCCGTTGTGCGGGTACTTGTTCCGCCCGGGTGTTTTCATGCGCTCAAATCGCAAAGTGTGTTAAAACGGTTCATTATTCCCGGTGGTATCCGGTCCTGCATCCGAACCGTCGTAGTCGGTTATGCGGGTCAGGCTCTCGTTATGCCGGAAGCAAATCGCACCTGTCGCGCCCTCGCGGTTCTTGGCGATATAGAGTATCCCGGTATCCTTGGTGGAAATAGTCTTGTTTTCTCCCACCTCAATGTTTTCGACACCATACACCGCCGGGCGGTCGATAAAAATCACCATATCGGCGTCCTGTTCGATAGACCCCGATTCCCGGAGGTCGGACAATAGCGGCGTTTTGTCGGCCCGCTCCTCAACCTTGCGGGAGAGTTGCGACAACAGGATAACAGGCACGGCGAGTTCCTTTGCGAGCTGTTTTGCCGCCCGGCTATCGGCCGCTACCGTCTGCTCACGGCTGGGGTTTGGGTTGAGGCTTGCGTGGCCGGCGAGCTGGAGATAGTCGATAATGACCATCCCGCACCGTCCCCGGCGGTGCATCGCTTTGCATTGCGAGCGGATCGAGTTCATCAAAAGGTTTGCCCGGTCGTTGAGGTAAACCGGCATCGCCGAAAGGTCCGCGCCGGCCTGTTCGAGTTTGCCCCATTCGGCGGCCTTTACGTTACCCGTGCGGAACGCATCCGCATCAACTCCCGAACCGCCGACCAACATACGGCCCGCCAACTGCTCGTCGGACATCTCCAGCGAAAAGACGCACACATGAACCCCTGCAGCAGCGGCGGTGCGGGCGAAATGGAGCATTACGGCCGATTTACCCATCGCCGGGCGTCCTCCCAGCACGACGAGCTGCCCGCCTCTCCAGCCGCCCGTAAGGGCATCGAGGCGCTGCAAGCCCGTAGGAATCCCTGCGCATTTCCCGGACTGTACGGCCTTTTGTCGCCGTTCGAGGTCGTCGAGAGCCGCCCGCACGGCATCCGATAGCGGCGTAATGTCGTCAGCGCGGACCACCCGGGCCGTTATCTCCTCGACCTGCCTGGCAATCCATCCGCCCACCTCCTCGGGCGAGGCGGTCCCGGCGCCTGCCCGGGCTGTCAGTTCTGCGCCCAGCATGACGAGCCGGCGGAGGCTCTCCAGCTCCGCGAGCTGCCGGGCGTGGTCGATGACATTCGCCCCCGAGCCGACGGCCTGCGTAAGCTCTGCCACATAGGCCGCCGGGTTGTCTATCCCCTCAACGGTTTTGCAGCGCTGCGTAAGCATGTAGGGGTCGATTGTGACGCCTTCCGCAAGCATCGAGAGCATCGCGCCGTAGATTTTGCCGTTCTTTGCGCTGGAGAAGGTCGAAATTTCGACGATCTCCGCCACGTCGGGCAGGTATTCCGGTTCGAGGATCAAAGCGCCCAAAACGGCCGTTTCGAGCTCGGGAGATTCCGGGAGCGTCAAACCGTCGGGGCGGTTACAGGAAATTGTATTTTCGCGTTGTTTCATGGTCTGTGGTTTTTGCGGGTTTGTTGAATTCGGGTTTACGGTTCATCCAATTCCGGGCGGCGGCTCGCCAGTCCTTTATCGCATTTTTACCGGTTCGCCAGCCGTTGGCCGTGTAGTAGTCGTAAAAACTTTTCGCATCCGTATCGGTTCCCCCGATAGTCAAAAAATAATCTTTGATTGTTTCGGGCGCGGGGCGCGGCTTGGCCGCGCTTTCTTTACTCCCGATAGGGAGTTTCTTTATTTTATCATTATCATCATCATTATCATTATCATTATCGGCATCCACCGCATTCGCTCGCATCCGGTCGTATGCGGTCGCATTCGATTGCATGCGGTCGCATCCCCAGCGGATACGCGCATTTTCGGCGTTCTTTTGGCAGGTATTCCGATACTTGGCCCTGTCACGATCTATTTGCGCACGCATAAGGCCGAACATCGAGTATATCACCTCCCGGTCTGTCGGTTCTTCGCCGTATAGCACGTAGCGCTTAACCGCGTCGTCTATCTTCAGCCGCAGGTCATCCGGGAACGTCAATAGTTGTTCCGCCCAATCCGTGTAGTATAGGAAATTCGGTTTTCCCGAACCATCCCGCCTACTCATTGCGTACCTCCTTTCCTGCGTTATCTCCGTGGATAAAATACCGCTTGAATCGTCCGCCGTGCACGGCATCGCACCATTCATCCGAGATCGGCACACCCTTGTCCCGAAGATCGCGGATAACGCTGCGGGGATCGGACAGCCCTAACGCGTTGGTAATGTCGGCGGCGGAACGGTGCACGCCGTCGGATAACAGGTCGTACACCCGCTTTTGATGAAAGGATAATTTTATCGGAAAATTATTATATTTGTTGCGGTTTTCGGTGCCGTTCCCGCTGTACGTGGCGGGGGCGGCATTGTTATTTGATTTCATGGTTTTCTACAATTATTTGCGGTTAGCATTTTGGGCGATACGCGAGGCAATGGCCGTGCGGCGGTCCTCACGGTGTACGGTACGGGATTCAATCCAGGCGAGCAGCTCCCGCCGGGAAAATACCGTCCGGCGGCCGAACTTCTTGTAAGGGATCGAATTTTTGTAAACGAGATTGTAGAGGCCCGCCCGCGTGGTGGGTATGCCCTGTTCGGTGATGAACCGGGCGGCGGCCTCAGCGGTCATTCCGTCCGTTACTACCGGTTCATTCTTGCGCCGGAAATCGGCGAGCTTCGGAAGAATCGCGTTTACCTCGTCGGCAACAATGGCGCGTAACTGCTCGGCTGTCATTACAATTATTTGCTCTGTCATGCTCTTTGCATTATTAATGTTAAACAATTCCCACGGGCCCTGCGGGGTGCTCAACGTTGATAGTGCAAAGGGAGCAAAAAAGACAAAGGGGGACCAAGAAAAAACAGTCCCCAAATAGCGCGGGGACTGTCCCCAAATGAAAAAAGTGCCCTTGCAGGCACTTGTAGGGGGGGCAGTTGTGAGAACAACGAAGCCGGGGACTATCCCGGGGACTGTTACTGCTTCACAAACTCGTTTAGTAACTCTTCGACATCAGTCTGTAATTTGTCATTACGGTGTTTCCAAGCGTAGGAGTTTTTGCCGTCCCGGATTTTACCGCCCGTAACGGCTTCAATCAATCGGGCTACCGCCATATCCGTGTGGGTCTGCGTAATACCCAACCGGACGAATACAGCGTATAATAACGCAATGGATTGTGCCCGCGGAATATCCCGCTTACCCTCGTCCGTTTGTTCGTCCGTTTGCGCATTGTTATCTATGGCGGCCCCCTGTCGCTCTTTTTGTACGGCTGGCACCCACTTGCGCAACTCGGATAAGGCATTCGCCACGCTTCCCACGGTGACACACGGTGCGCTCGGGTTATCCCAATCAACCCAACGCCGCCCCATAATTAACGCGTCAAACAATTGTATTCTTGCGGCCCGACTTTCTCCCGTATAATGCCTGTCGTCGTATTTAATGGCGGCGGCACTTTCGCCGTCGAATATTTCGGGGATGCAAAGGAATGCCTCCACGCGGTCAAACAGGGCGCACGGGTTTCCCTGTGCCGGTTCTGCCATTTCTTCGCATAACATCGTAGCGAGAAAATCGTATTCCGCTTTGTATGACTTGACACATATCTCCGTTGCATCGTCGAGCGTTAGGGGGGCATCAGCGCGCCACGCCCGTAATAATTCCGCATACGCGTCCCGAAATGCACGCGCCCGTATTATCGTTGCCGGTGTCATATCCTTAGAATTTCGTTAATAGTTCCGCATTTTTGATCCGCTCCTCCCGTTCGAAACTGGCGAGGTAGTTCTCCGTCGTTCTCAAATCTTGGTGTCCGAGGCTTTCCGATATATAGGCAATGTTCGCCCCGGCCCGCTTTAACACCGTAGCGAAGGAGTGCCGCGCCGTGTAGGTCGAGATATTCCCGATCCCGAGAGCCTCGCCGATCGCGTGCATCCGCTTGTTGATCGCACGGGTTAAAAATTGCGTCTTCATCTTCCGCCGCATAGCACCCTCCGAGCCGTCAAGCACCGGAAATATAAACCGGTCCGGGGCCGGAACATTCCCCCAACGGTCGATAATAGCCCGCATTTGTTCCACGACGGTAACCCGGATTTCCTTGCGGGCCCGGGTCGTGTGTTCGGTCTTTTGACGCACGAAACAGATTTCCCCGTTTACGATGTCCCGGAACCTCAACCGCACGAAGTCCGCAACGTTGATTCCATTGCAGAGATAGAGGAACAGCCAATAATCGCGGTATTTGGCCGTTGCTTCGCTTCCGTCGTCGTATCTTGCTATCTGTCCTATTTGGTCCAGCGAAAGGGCCATTTTGCGGCCTGCTCCCTCCTGTATCTCGTAGCGGCCCCGGCCGAACGGGTATTGAGCATCCCGGATTATTCCCTGCTGGCGGGCTTCGTTGAGGATCGCCCGAAGGTGGCGCAGGTGTATTGCTACCGTCGTCTGCGTCTTGCCCTCCGACAGCAGAAAGGCGGAATAACGGCCCAGCCACGACGGGGTGACGGCTTCGAAACGGATATGAGGACCGGCGAAGCGTTCCAGCCCGAGGAGTACGCCGCGATATACAACCATACTACCAACGCGGCCCGCACGGTCCAAAAGGTCCATTTTAGCGCGAAATGCCGTGTTTATCGTATCAGTCGCCGCACCTTTCAGCCGGTTGTTGAGGGCATCGAACGAGAACCCGCCCGAGGTGACCAGCTCCTCAACGGCTGACCGCACGATTTGGTAGCTGCTTTCTATGTCCTTGCGCGTTGAGGCAAGCGCCCGGGCCTTCGTCGTCGGCATCGCCTCCCACTCCTCGGGGGTCAGATCCTTGCCCGTCGGGTAGTACCATCGGGCCCGCTGGTAGGTGACGCGGATTTTTACGGGATACTTGCCATCCGACTTTGTACGGCGGGTGTCAAGCATTACGGAAACGGTTGTCCCGTCTTTCGAATATTGGAGCATTTTTTTAGGTTTCGTTTGTGTGCAAATCCGAAAATTTGCACACGATTTGCACACAAAAATACAAATTCCCGCGAAATAGGCAAAAATAGAATGAAATAAAATAACTATATTTGTGGCTGAAATACAGGTGTTTGCGTAGTAGGTAAGAAATTGGCAAAAATCGCTGAAAATCGGCGAATTATGATTCATAATCATGAGGTCGAGAGTTCAAGTCTCTCTCCCGCTACGGACAAGGGGTTGCGATCGAATCGCAACCCCTTGTCCGTTTTCGGCCCGCCGTTGCGCCGTCGGCGTGCGGCTACTCTTTCCGCTGCTCCCTGAGCAGGTCGCGGATTTCGGCGAGCAGTTGCTCCTCCTTCGAAGGCGCGGGTGCCGGCGCCGGGGCGGGCGCCTCCTCCTTTTTCCTCATCAGCCGGTTCATCAGCTTGACCATCAGGAAGACGCAGAGCGCCAGGATCGTGAAGTCCACGCACTGCTGGATGAATGCGCCGTAGTTCCACCAGATCGGTTCGGCGGCCTGGACGGCCTCCGGCGTGACGTCTCCGACGATGTTGCCCACCGAATGCACGGCGCTCGACGTCACGTCGCGCATTTTCGAAATGTCGAGCCGCAGCTGCGAGAAGTCGGTGTTGCCGAGCAGCGCGCCGATCGGCGGCATGAGGATGTCGTTCACCAGCGACGAGACGATCTTGCCGAACGCTCCGCCGATGATTACGCCCACGGCCATGTCCATCACGTTTCCTTTGAGCGCGAACTCCTTGAATTCTTTGAAAAATGCCATGATACGTTGTGTTTTTAAGGGTTTGTACGATACAAATTTAATCCGTTTTCGGTTACGAACGCCTCCCGGGACGGACTTTCGTATAAAATGCGTGCCGCGAAGGGTTCGTATCGCGTTTTTTTATACCTTTGTATGTTTGAAATTTTTTAACCCGAACCGACAAAAACTCTCTCGATGACTCCTGCTGCCGTACTCGCCACCGTTTTGGGCTATATCGCCGTTCTTTTCGCCGTCGCCTGGATTTCGGGCCGCCGTGCCGACAATGCCGGATTCTTCACCGGCAACCGCCGTACGCCGTGGTACATGGCCGCCTTCGCCATGATCGGCGCCGCCATTTCGGGCGTGACCTTCATCTCGGTGCCCGGATCGGTGGCCGTCGATTCCTTTTCCTACATGCAGATGGTCGCGGGCTTCACCGTCGGGCAGTTCGTCGTGGCCTTCGTGCTCATTCCGCTCTTCTACCGCCTGCGCGTGGTCTCGCTCTACGAGTATCTGGACGACCGCTTCGGCGTCGCCTCGCACCGCACCGGCGCATGGTTCTTCTTCATCTCGAAAATTCTCGGCGCCGCGCTGCGGGTCTATGTCGTCTGTGCCGTGCTACAGTTGCTCGTTTTCGACCGTTACGGGCTGCCTTTCTGGTTCAATGCGCTGATTACGATGGCCTTCGTCTGGCTCTATACGCAGCAGGGGGGTGTCAAGTCGCTGATCTGGACCGATTCGCTCAAGACCTTCTGTCTCGTGGCGAGCCTCATCCTGTCGATCGTCTTCATCATGCGGGGGCTGGATTTCTCCTTTTCGGATACGGTGCGCGAAGTCTCCTCGTCGCCCATGTCGCGGATCTTCTTCTTCGACGATCCCGCCTCGGACCGCTATTTCTGGAAGATGTTCGCCGCGGGCATCGTCCTGCTGGTCTGCATGACCGGACTGGACCAGGACCTCATGCAGCGCAACATGAGCTGCGCCACCCCGCGCGATTCGCAGAAGAACATCGTGCTGACGGCCGTGAGCCAGATCGTCGTCATCTTCCTCTTTCTGGTGTTGGGCGTGCTGCTTTACCTTTACATGGAGCACCGCGGGCTGGCGATGCCCGAAAAGACGGATCAGGTCTTTTCGCTCGTGGCCGTCGGGGGCGGATTGCCGCTCGTCGTCGGCGTGCTGTTCGTCATAGGGCTTATTTCGAGCACTTATTCGGCCGCCGGGTCGGCCCTCACGGCCCTCACGACCTCCTTCACGGTCGATATTCTGGAGGGCACGAAACGCTACGGCGAAGCTCGCCTGACGCGCATCCGCCGGGGGGTGCACGTCGCCATGGCGCTGGGTATGGCGCTCGTGATCCTCGCCTTCGGCTATCTGGCCGACGACAGCGTGATCAACCTGGTCTATAAGGTCGCCAGTTACACGTATGGCCCGATTTTGGGTATGTTCGTCTTCGGCATGTTCACACGCCTCCGGGTCCGCGACCGCTGGATGCCGCTGGTGGCCGTCGCGGCTCCCGTGCTGAGCGGCTTCCTGCAATGGTGGGCGCTCGAGGCATGGGACTACCGCATCGGGTTCGAACTGTTGATCTACAATGCGCTGTTTACCGTGATCGGTATGCTGTTGCTGGTTAAACGTCATGAAAAATAGAATCTTATACCTGCTTATTTCGGTTTTCGCTTTAAGCTGTGTCCCGACCGCTGCCGCCGAGCGGATCGGCATGCCCGTGCGGCGGGCCATCGGCCGCACGCTTTCGCGCATCGTCGCCCGCGAAGTGTCGGGCGGCTACGTGAAGGTGCAGGGCGTGGATGCCTCCCGCGGCAGGGTGCGTGTCTATGCCTCGGTCGGACTTTCCTATTACCCCTTTCGCGAAGGGAACGCCGGGGCCATGCGCGATTCGGTCCGGGCGCTGCTGCCCCGCGAATACCGCAGGGCGCGGATCGAACTCTACACCGACGGCCGCGAGATCGCCGAACTGATTCCGATGGCTTACCGCGACCCCGATCAGGTGCGCAGGCTCGTCGTCCGGCGGCGGCTCGTTCCCTTCACCAACCGTTCCGCGCGGCCGCTGGTCGAGCGGCTTTCGGCCCCCGTGCGGGCCGGGAAGGGGCTTGCGGGCAGGCATATCGCCTTGTGGCAGAGCCACGGACGCTATTTCGACCAGCCGAAGAACCGCTGGAAATGGCAGCGTTCGCAGTTGTGGCAGACCTGCGAGGACCTTTATACGCAGGGATACGTTCTGCCGTACCTCGTGCCGATGCTCGAAAATGCCGGGGCGTGCGTCGTGCTGCCGCGCGAGCGCGACGTGCAGTTGCACGAGGTGCTCGCCGACAACGATGCCCCCGGACAGTACGCCGAATCGGGCGTCTGGGAGCCGGGCGGCGCGGGCTTCGCCCACCTGCGGCAGGTCTATCGGGCGGGCGAGAACCCCTTCCGCGACGGCACGACGCGCCGGACGCGGAGCGTACGGGGCGAAGCGACGGGCAGCGCCGTGTGGCGCGCCGATATTCCCGAGCGGGGCGAATACACCGTGTATGTGAGTTATGAGTCGCTTCCGGAAAGCGCCGATGATGCGGAATATACGGTGCATCACCTCGGGGGCGACACGAAGTTCGCCGTGAATCAGACGATGGGCGGCGGCACGTGGATCTATCTCGGAGGGTTCCTCTTCGACGCCGGCGAACAGGCCGTCGTCACTCTTTCGAACCGTTCGCGCGAGGCGGGGCGCGTCGTGTCGGCCGATGCCGTGAAGATCGGCGGCGGCTACGGCAACGTGGCCCGCACGGTGTGCGACTCGCTGCGTATCGGGGGCGGGACCTATGCCGAGGAGACGAGCGGCTATCCCCGTTTCTGCGAGGGGGCGCGCTACTGGCTTCAGTGGGCCGGGTTCGGCGAGGAAGTCTATACTCCGAAAGGCGGGACGGACGACTACAAGGACGACTACATGTCGCGTGCGCATTGGGTCAATGCTCTTGCGGGCGGTTCGGAGCGGATGCCCGACTCCGCGGGGCTGCGCATTCCGGTCGATATGGCGCTGGCGTTCCATTCCGACGCGGGCGTTCGCGACGGCGACGAGACGATCGGCACGCTGGGCATCTTCTTCACGCGCGAGAACAAGGGCCGCTTCGGGGGCGGCGCCGACCGCTACCGTTCGCGCGACCTGACCGATCTGGTGATGACCCAGATCGTCTCGGACATCCGCCGCGCATGGGAGCCGGAGTGGAACCGCCGCGGACTCTGGAACCGGGCCTACTACGAAGCCCGCGTCCCCGGCGTGCCGACGATGCTGCTCGAACTGCTCTCGCACCAGAATTTCGCCGACATGCGCTACGGCAGCGACCCGCGCTTCCGGTTCTCCGTGGCGCGTGCCGTCTATAAGGGCATCCTGCGCTACCTCGCCTCGCAGTACGGCGTGCCGTACGTCGTGCAGCCGCTGCCCGTCGGGGAGGTCGCGGCGGAGTTCGCCGGCGGCGACGAGGTGCGCGTGTCGTGGACGCCCGTCGCGGATTCGCTCGAAGCGACGGCCGCGCCCGACGGCTATGTCGTCTATACGCGCATCGACGACGGCGGGTTCGACAACGGCCGCTATACCGCGGAGCCCTTTTTCGTCGAACGGCAGGAGCCGGGGCGGATTTACAGCTACCGCATCGCGGCGGTCAATGCCGGAGGCGAGAGCTTTCCGAGCGAGATCGTCGCGGCGTGCCGCGTGCCCGATGAACGGGGGCGCGTGCTGATCGTCAATGGATTCGATCGTGTAAGCGGTCCCGTCAGCCAGCGCTGCGACTCGCTGGCGGGTTTCCGCACGGACCTTGACGGCGGGGTTCCCGACCGGCGGGACATCACCTTCATCGGGCCGCAGGAGGTCTTCGACCCGGCGCAGGCGCGCTGCGAGGTGGACAGCCTGGCACTCGGGGCCTGCGGCTGCGACTATGCCGCGGACGTCATCGGCGGCAATACGTTCGACTATGCCGCCCTGCACGGGCGTTCGGTCGCCGCGGCAGGGTATTCATTCTGCTCGATGACGGCGCGGCGTGCGGCGGACGGGTGGGATGCGGCGGAGTATCCCGTCGTGGACCTCATCCTCGGCAAGCAGCGCCGGACGGTGGTAGGCCGCGGGGTGCGCGGGGAGGAATTCGAGGCGTTTCCGGCTGATTTGCAGCATACGATAAGCGATTACCTCATGCAGGGCGGCAACCTGTTCGTTTCGGGCAGCTATGTCGCTTCGGACCTGGAGGCGGAGACGGCTTCGGAGGCCGACCGGCGTTTCGCCCGCGAGGTGCTACATTGTGTCGCGGCGGGGATGGAGGTCTCCGCCGACCAGCCCGAGGCCCGGCGCGGCCGGGTGCGCGTGATGACACCGGAGGCGGCCTTCTCGCGCGGCGAGTACCGGTTCAACGACGCTTACGGCCCGGATTGCTACCGGGTCGAGACGGCCGACCGGCTGCGGCCTGCGGGTGACGGAGCGTTCCCGGTGATGCGCTATGCCGGAGGCGGCGTTGCGGGGGTGGCTTTCGGGATGCCGTGTCCGGCCGCGGAAGCCGCCGGGAGCGCCGGACCTGCTGACGGTGCGGGGAATGCCGGAGACGCTGCGGACGGCGGTCGGCTCGCCGCCGGAGGGCGGGGATTCGTCGTGGGATTCCCCTTCGAGACGATCGTCTCGGAGGTGCAGCGCGACCGGCTGATGCGCGATGCGCTGCGGTTTCTGACCGGCGGATCCTGTTCGGGACCGGACGCCGGGGCCGGGCGGTGACGGATCGGCATTCCGGCGTACCGGAGTTTCGATAGGATTATATATGTGATTATTGAATAGTATTTTATAAAATTTATCTGCCATGTCGCTCGAACAACGGATTTCCAAAGGAATCATGGAGGCCATGAAGGCCAAGGACACGGTGCGCCTGAGTGCACTGCGCAATGCGAAGAAGTATATCATCGAGGCCAAGACCTCGGGACCGGAGATCGCCGAACTCCCCGACGCCGACGTGCTGAAGATCGTTTCGAAGCTCGCCAAGCAGGGGACGGATTCGGCGGCTATCTTCACGGAGCAGAACCGCCCCGATCTGGCGCAGGAGGAACTGGCTCAGGTGGCCGTCTATCAGGAGTTTCTGCCCCGGCAGCTCACGCCCGAGGAGCTGACGGCCGAGGTACGGGCGCTTATCGCCGAGACGGGAGCCTCGTCGCTCAGGGAGATGGGCAAGGTGATGGGGCTGGCTTCGAAACGCCTCGCGGGCCGTGCCGACGGCAAGGACATTTCGGCCAAGGTCCGCGAGCTGCTGGCCTGATCCGCGGTTGCCCGCAGGGATTCGCTGCGACAGCGGATGTGCCGGGGCGGAGGATTGCCGGTCCGGTTTTCCGTCGGAGGGCGGTCGTCCGTCGTCCGTTATCCGTCCGGGAAGCGGCCGTGTCGTATCCGGAATGCCGCTAACGAAATTGATATATGCACGTACTCGAATCGTTGCACCGCAATGTGAAAACCGTGGCCATGCCGTCGGCGATGCTCGTGGGGGCGGTGTTGTGCCGCCCGGTCACGGCGCTGGAGACCTGGTCGGGGCGGATGGTCACGCCCGTTCTGATCTTCCTCATGCTGTTCGTCACCTTCTGCCGCGTGCGGCCCTCCGAAATGCGGCTCTCGATGCTGCACGGCTGGCTTCTGCTCTTTCAGACCATAGCCTGCGTCGGCGTCTATTTCCTGCTGCTGCCCCTCGACCGGACGGTGGCGCAGGGGGCGATGATCTGCGTGCTGGCGCCCGTGGCGATGGCTGCCGTGGTGATCGGGGGCATGCTCGGCGCCAATGTCGCCACGATGGCCACGTACAGCCTCCTGTGCAATATGGCCGTGGCGCTGCTGGCGCCCGCTGTGCTCTCCTTTGCCGGAACGGGGGCGTGTTCGTTCGCCGGGATGCTGGCCCGTATCGTGCCGCTGCTCGTACTGCCCTTCGCGGCTGCGCAGTGCTGCCGAGCCGTGCTGCCCGGCGTCGCGGGATGGGTCGCCGCCCATAGCCGGATTTCGTTCTACCTCTGGCTCGTGTCGCTGGCGGTCGTCATCGGCCGCACGACGGCCTTCCTCATCGACCTGCACGATGCGTCGGCAGCCACGGAGCTGTGGCTGGCCGCTGCGGCGCTCGCGATCTGTCTCGTGCAGTTCAAGACCGGCCGCGCCATCGGCCGGCGCTACGGCGATCCTGCGGCCGGAGGACAGTCCCTGGGGCAGAAGAACACGGTGCTGGCCGTGTGGATGGCACAGTCGTTTCTCGACCCGATCTCCTCGGTGGCCCCGACGGCGTATATCGTCTTTCAGAACTTCGTGAACTCGTACCAGATTTGGCGAAAGGACCGGGAGCGGGCGGAAAACCGGGTGTGAACCGCCCGTTCCGTGCGGATGCGGAGAGCGGAACAGGTCCGTTCAGAGGGCCTGCGGTGTGTTCCGGGAGGCGCTGCGGCGGGGCAGGTCGTGCGTAAGGGAAAGGTCCGGGGCCGGAAAAGCGGGAGACGGACGGAGAGACGGATCTCGACGGAGGAGCGAGCGGCGGAAACGGCGGAGGGAGAACGGAGACGCCGCGGGCGAAGGACGGAAAATCGGCGGGGCTTCCGGCCGGAAAATTTGAGAAAACAGCCGGAATTTCGTATATTTGTAATGGAATACCGTCTGTATGATGCGTTTGGATTCACGTATGCAACATTCGGACGCGCCCGGCCTGAAGGAAGTATGACAATCGAGAAACTGGACGGCACTTCGCCCCGCCTTTATGCGCTCGTCGCCCCGCTGGTCATGCGGCGCAGCGTGTTGCGCCAGAACAACAACTATCCGTTCTGGACCTCGCGTTCGCACACGTGGTTCGTGGCGTGGGAGGGCGATGTCGTGTTCGGATTCGTGCCGGTGGAGATCACCGACGGCGGGGCCGCCAAGATCAACAACTACTACGTTTCGGGGGACGATCCGCAACTGCTCGCGCGGTTCCTGCGGGAGATCGTCCGCTATTACGGCCGCGATTACGCGATCCGTTCCGTGACGCTGATCCGCCACGCGGAGGTATTCCGCGCCGAGGGCTTCGCGCCCGTCCGGGAGTGGAAGGAGTACGTGGCGATGGAATACGGGAAAAGCCGGCGGCCATGAATGTCTATGAACGGACCCAGCAGCGGTTGAAGATACTCTTCGAGTGCTTCGACAACATTTACGTCTCCTTCTCCGGCGGCAAGGACAGCGGCGTGCTGCTGAACCTCTGCATTGACTATGTCCGGCGGCACGGGCTGAACCGCCGGATCGGGGTCTTCCACATGGATTACGAGATACAGTACCGCGATACGGTCGATTACGTGAATCGGACGCTTGCAGCGAATGCCGACATACTCGACGTCTATCGGGTCTGCGTGCCGTTCAAGGTGCAGACCTGTACCTCGATGTTCCAGCGTTACTGGCGCCCGTGGGAGGAGTCCAAACGAAGCCTTTGGGTGCGGGAAATGCCCGCGGGAAGCCTTGTCCGGAGCGATTTTCCGTTCTTTACCGACGAGATGTGGGACTACGAGTTCCAGACCCGTTTCGCGGAGTGGCTCCATGCCCGGTGCGGCGCCGCACGCACCTGCTGCCTGATCGGCATCCGCACGCAGGAGAGTTTCAACCGCTGGCGCACGATTTACAGCGACCGCAACCTGCACCGTTTCGCCGGCATGCGGTGGATCCGCCAGTGGGCCGAGGGCGGGATCTGCAATGCCTATCCGCTCTACGACTGGCTGACCACCGACGTATGGACGGCGAACGGGAGGTTCGGCTGGCCCTACAACCGCCTTTACGATCTCTTCTACCGGGCCGGCGTGCCGCTGGACAGTCAGCGCGTGGCCAGCCCGTTCATTTCGCCCGCCATTTCGAGCCTGCACCTCTACAAGGCCATCGACCCCGACACGTGGGGCCGTATGATCGGCCGGGTGAACGGTGCCGATTTCGCCGCGCTGTACGGTCGGACGGCCGCCGTGGGGTGGCAGTCGGTCCGCCTGCCGAAGGGAATGACCTGGGAACGGTACATGCGCTTCCTGCTCGCGACCCTTCCGGAGCGGACCCGCCGGAACTACCTCGAGAAGCTCTCCGTGAGCATCCGTTTCTGGCGCGACAAGGGCGGCTGCCTCTCCGACGAGACCATCGGAAAGCTGCGGCAGGCGGGAATCAGGATCGAAGTGGGCGACCGCAGCTCCTACCGCACGGACAAGCGTCCGGTTCGCATGGATTACCTGGACGATATCGACCTGCCGGAGTTCAGCCGCCTGCCGACCTTCAAGCGCATCTGCATCTGCATCCTCAAAAACGACCACGCCTGCAAGTACATGGGCTTCTCGCCGAACAAGAGCGAGCGGCAGCGGCGCAAGAAAATCATGGAGAAATATGAATCGCTCTTACGAATACCCGACTGAGGCGACCTTCCGGAGTCCCGTTTACAGCGTCCGGGCCGTGCCGGTGGAGAAGGTCGTAGCGAACAGCTACAATCCCAACGTCGTCGCGCCGCCCGAGATGAAACTGCTGGAGCTGTCGATTTGGGAGGACGGCTACACGATGCCGTGCGTCTGCTACTACGATGCGGTGCGCGACGTCTATGAGCTGGTGGACGGATACCACCGTTACATGGTGCTCAAGACCTCGAAACGAATCTACGAGCGCGAGCGGGGGCTGCTGCCCGTCGCCGTGATCGAGAAGGACCTCTCGCACCGCATGGCCTCGACCATCCGTCACAACCGGGCGCGCGGCACGCACAACGTCGAACTGATGAGCGAGATCGTCGCCGAGCTGACGCGGGCGAACATGTCCGACCGCTGGATCATGCGGCATATCGGCATGGGGCGCGACGAGCTGCTGCGACTCAAGCAGATCACGGGACTCGCCGAACTCTTTGCCGACCGGGAGTTCAGTCTCGGCGACCCCGGGGAGGAGGGCGAGGGGGAGCGGTCCGCGGAAGAGACCGCCGGAAAGACCGCCGAACCGGTCGGATGCCGCTGACCCTTCGGCCGGCGAGGATTACACCATGTCGTCGCCGGCCTTGGCGTATCTTACGCGGATGGTTTTGTGGAACGGGATGAACCGCGAAACGACGGCGAGGAGCAGCGAAACGGCGAACAGCCACCCCAGAATATCCTTGAGGGCCAGCAGCAGACTTTGCTGTTGGAGGGTCGAATAGAGCTCTCCGGTCGCCAGTTGCGCCGCTTCGGCGTATCCGTGTCCCCGTGCCAGCGAGGAGTCCAGCGCTGCGGCGTATTTCGCTGCGGCGGCCGGGTCCGTCAGCGTGAAGTGCTCCGAGAGCGAGCAGAGATATTTCTGCTGCAAGCGGTAGAGTGCGTTGCCGTAGAACGAGGCGGCCATGACAGGAGCCAGCACCGAGCGGCAGGCGATTAGGAAAAAGGCGTTGCAGATCAGGTATTTGGGATTCAATTCCTCGACGGCGAACAGTGCGAAGGCGATGATGAGCGTCAGCATCCCCGCTCCGCGGACGAAAACCGGGAAAAAGAGGCTCTGGTAGGTGCTCCCGGGCGAGATGCCGAAATAGAGCAGGCCGAAGAAGAGTGCGAAGCAGGCCATGCCTCCGGCTATGAGAAAACGGAACCGCCACCGCTGCCAGCGGAACCACCAGAAGCAGACGAACGCTCCGAGGGCGTAGCCGGGCAGCAGCCAGACGTAGAGCGTGTAGGAGTGCGTGGCGTCCACCTGCAGGATGGAGGTCATGTAGTTGGTCAGCAACGTCGTGGAGGTGCTGAAGAACATGACGATCATCATATAGAGATAACCCACGAGCGCCTTGGGCTGGCGTAGCGGCGCCAGATCGACGTAGGGGTTCCGGGAGCGGTGCTGCGTACGGAGGAAAAAGACGAGCAGCGCGGGGCCGAGCACGACGTAGAGGCAGATGCGGGGCGATGACAGCCAGTCGAGCACCTTGCCGTAGCAGAGTACGTACATGAGCATCAGCAGTCCGGCCGAGGCGACGAACATTTCGCGGACATGCAGCTCGCGCAGCGGTATCCGGCGCAGCGGACGGTCGTGACGGAAGCAGATCGCCACCATGAGCAGGGCCGCGAGCAGGAGGATCATCATGAAGTAGTACATGTACTTCCAGTCGTAGTGGTAGGCCAGCTCGGCCGTGATGATCATGGAGAGCTGGCCGCAGCCGAAGACCAGCGGGTAGAAGTAGGCGTAAAATTCGCTGCGGACATCCTTCGGGCTGAAGATGGTCTTGATCCGCCGGATGCACCACAGCATGAGGAATCCCTTGAGAAAACCGATGAAGAAGCTGCACACGATGAGCGTGTCGGCGCTTTGGGAACGGGCGCAGAACCAACTGAGGAGGAATTGCAGCGTCAGGTCCGCCAGCAGCAGCACTTTGGAGGAGACCGCGCCGAGGACCTTCGGCACGATGGGGTAGGCGATGGCCATGCCGGCCGAAGCGGCATAGTAGCCCATCGTGATGTCTTCCGCATTGGAACCCAGCGTGTTCGACACTTCGAGCATACTCCCCGTGTAGGAGCCGTTGAGCATGGTGACGGGCAGCAGGACGGAGAACAGCCCCGCCACGGCCAGCCGGTCGGGAACCCATCGGCGGACGGGCAGTTCCAGTGCGGCGGCCGTAATCATCGGCGGCGGGCTTCGGTTTCGACCATCATGCCGGCCCGCAGCAGGTCCATCTCCTCGTCCGAAATGCCTTCGAGGTCGATGCGGACAGGGATGCGCTGCTGCACCTTCACGAAGTTTCCGGCCGAATTGTCGGTCGGGACCAGTGCGTATTTCGAGCCGGTCGCCTCCGAAATGGCCGTCACGCGGCCCCGGAACCGGCGGCCGGGGAAGGCGTCCACCTTGACGACGACCTCTTGACCGATGTGGATGTGCGCGATCTGCGTCTCCTTGTAGTTGGCCGTGATGTACTTGTCCCGGTTGCGCACCAGGTAGGAGACGGTCTGTCCGGCCTGCACGAACTGTCCCGGTTCCAGCGTACGGCGGCCGATATAGCCGTCGTAGGGGGCTGTCAGCACCGTGTAGGAGAGGTTCAGGCGCGCCATGTCCAGATCGGCCTCGCGGCGGAGTATGTTGGCTTCGGCGCCTACCGTCCGTCTGCTGGCTTCGGCGTACTGCGACCGGGCTGCCTCCTTCTGCGCCACGAGCGCCCGGTAGCGGGCCTCCGCGGCTTCGTAGGCGGCTTTGGCCTGCTCGTACTGCTGTCCCGGAACCGATTCGTCGCGCAGCAGCCGTTCGAAACGACGGAAATCCTGCTCCGTCTGCCAGAGTTTCGCCCGGGCTTCGGCGATGTTGGCCTCCTGCACCGCGACGTTCGTGCGCGAGGTCTCGATGCCCGAATGGATCACTCCCTGCGTGCCGCGGGCGTCGAGCAGCGCGGCTTCGGCCTCCTTCACCCGGATCCGGTATTCGCGGTCGTCGAGGATCAGCAGCGTGTCTCCTTCGCGGACGAACCGGTGTTCGGTGAACCGCACTTCGCGGACGTATCCCGCGACGCGGATGTTCAGCGGGGCGACGTACTGATCGACGAAGGCATCGTTGGTCACCACGTAATTGACGTGCCGCCAGAAGTAGTCGGCCGTCGCCCAGAGCCCCGATCCCGCCAGCAGGACGCATACCGCGTTCAGAAGGATGTTGCGCAGGCGGTGTTTGCGCAGCTCCTGTCGTTTTCTGTTCCAGTTTCCCATATCGGACGATTCGTCAGAGACGCCCGCAGGCTCTCAGCAGTTGGTAATAGGTGTAGACGACGCGCGTGCGTGCTGCCGTCAGTTGCAGTTCGACGTCGAGCCGCACGCTGTTCGCGTCCAGCAGATCGGTCAGGATGGCCAGTTGGTTCATGTAGCGGTTCTGCATGATGCGGTAGTTCTCCTGCGCCTGCCGGGCCGAGAGCCGCAGGGCCTTGACCTCCTGCACGGCCTCCCGGTGGCGCAGGTAGGCCGTGTGCACGCGCAGGCGGAGACGCTGCATCTCCTGCTCCTCGGCGTTCCGGTTCAGGGCGACCGCCAGCCGGCTTTCGCGCACCTTGTGGCGGCTCTTGTAGAGCGCGAAAAGGGGCACGGAGACCGACAGTCCGACGTTCCAGTTGTTGTTGTAGAGGTCCTCCATCGTCCGGGCGACGGGGCGGGCCAGCGTGTTCGAGGCGTAGAGCGAGACGTCGGGCCGGATGGCGGAGCGCGCCAGTGCGACGTCGTTCCGTGCCAGTTCGGTCTGCATCCGCAGGTGTTTCAGGTCCGGGTCGCCGGCATAGGCCTCTCCGACATACGTCTCGTAGGACTCCAGTTCGATCGGGCGGTGCAGGATGGCCGTGTCGGGGCGGATGAGCAGCGTTTCCCGCAGTCCCAGCAGGATGTCCAGGTGCTGGGACGCCAGCACGAGGTCGTTCTGCGTCCGTTGCAGCGAGAGCCGGTCGTCGGTCAGTTGCATTTCGCTGCGCAGCACGTCGTTGTTCGTGATGAGCCCTTCCTCCTTCATCCGGCGGATGTCGTGCAGGCGGCGTTCCGACTCCTCGATGTTGCGGGAGAAGACCTCCTGCCGGCGGTAGAGTTCGAAAAGCTGCATGTATTGCTCCAGAAGGGCCATACGGATGTCCGCGGCATCCGCTTCGGTGCGCAGCGCGGCGAGCGAACGCTCCATGCCCGCCTTGCGGACGGCGTAGCGCAGTTTCCCTCCCCGGTAGATCGGCTGCGAGAGGTCCACGGCGTAATTCTGCGACCAGTCGGGTGCGTCGGGATGATAGGCGCCGGCGAGCCCCTGCCGGAAGACGGTCGGCCGGCCGGCGTAGCCTCCCCGCAGGCCGACCTGCAGGTCGGGCAGCCGTTCGGCCCGGGCGCCCCGTTCCCGTTCGAGGGCGCTCCGCTCCTCCAGCGCATCGGCCTGCAATGCCAGGTTGTGTCGGACGCCCAGTTCGAAAAGCCGCTCCACGGGAAGGAAGAGCGTGTCGCTCTGGGCCGCGGCGGGCAGTGCGGCGGGCAGGCAGATCAGAAAAAGACCGAACCGTTTGCAGTTGTTCCAGCTCATCGTGAATTGTTTGGGTAAAGTCCGGGCGTGGGGACGTCCGGGCCCGAAGGGCCTTGTCCGGGAGCGGGAGGAGTCCCCGTCCGATTGCGGGGGCAAAGATACGAATTTTGTTCAAATCGGTCAAATGTCTGTCCGATATCGGTGTCCGGATTGCATCGGCAGCCGGCTTTCAGCGCCGCCCGTCCTGTTCCCTCCGGGCCGCCTCCCAGCCGATGAGGGCGTTTTTGCGCGTCGGTCCGTAGCGGTAGTTGCCGATGATGCCCGAGGCCTGGATGACCCGGTGGCAGGGAATGAGAAGCACGACGGGATTGTTTCCGAGCGCCGTGCCGACCGCACGCTGCGCCCCTTCGTATCCCGCCTTCTGCGCCAGGTCGGAGTAGGTGGTCAGTCCGCCGCTCGGAATCTGGAGCAGCGCGTTCCATATCTTGAGCTGAAATGCGGTTCCCTTCAGATGCAGGCGGACCGCCTCGGTGTCGCTCCAGTCCCGGCCGAAGATCGAGAGGGCCCGTTGCTGGTTCGGATCGGTTCCCCGGTGGTACGAGGCGTTCGGAAAGAGGCTTCTCAGCCGTTCGAAGGCTTCGTCCCGGCCTTCGTCGGCGAAGGTCAGGTGGCAGATGCCCTTGGGGGTCGAGGCGACGATGACTTCACCGAAAGGTGTCGGAGCGAACGAGTAGCCGATTTCGAGGCTGGCTCCGCCGCGTTTGTATTCGCCGGGCGTCATGCCCTCGATCGTGACGAAAAGGTCGTGCAGGCGGCTCGTGGTCGAGAGGCCCGCTTCGCTCGCCGCATCGAACAGCGAGGCGCGTGTCTCCGTCAGGATTTTTTTCGCGTATTCGACACTCAGGAAGCGGGCGAACTGTTTGGGGGAGACGCCCACCCGTCGTTGGAACATGCGCTGGAAGTGGCAGGGGCTCAGGTGCACGTGGTCCGCCACGTCGCCGAGTCCGGTGTGCGAGGTGCGGTGCAGAATCAGAAATTCGATGGCCGCCGCGATCCGTTCGTTGTCGAGTTCCTGCTGGGTTTTCATGGGGCGTATCGTTGCGTTTTTCGTTCGGATTCATTTCACGAAAGTGTCCCGGAACGGCAGGAGCGGTTCCGATTCCAGTTCGAGAAGCCATCGTTTCGCTGCCAGTCCGCCGCCGTAGCCCGTCAGCGAACGGTCGCTGCCGATGACGCGGTGGCAGGGGACGAAGATCGAGAGCGGGTTCGCGCCGTTCGCATTGGCCACGGCCCGCACGGCTTTCGGCTGGCCGATGCGGCGGGCCAGCTCCCCGTATGAGACGGTCGCACCGAACGGGATCGCCAGCAGCGCGCGCCAGACGGTCTTCTGGAACTCCGTACCGGCGAACGACAGGGGAATGTCGAATGTCCGGCGGTATCCGGCGAAGTACTCGTCCAACTGACGGGCTGCCTCGTCGAGCAGAGGCGACGGGGCTTCGATGAAGCGGGCCCGCAGGAGACGTCGTACGCGCCGGTCCACGAATCCCCGGTGTCGTTCGTTCCGCCAGTCGCAAAGGCAGAGGCTTTCCCCGAACGATCCGAGCAGCAGTTCGCCGCAGGGCGAGCCGTAAGTCTGCACCCGAATCGTCGTTTCGGTCTTTTCGGGTAGGGCGGGACGCCGCGCGTCATCTTTTCTTCGGGTTTCCATGCGGTTGTCTTTTGAGTCCGTGATCTTTCAGTTCCGCGATCGCTCCGGAGGATACGGCCCACAGATAGATACATGCCACGCTTCCGCAGGGCGAGTAGCGGCGCCGGTATTTTTCGAACAGTGCGCGGTCTATCTCCCGATGGCCGTGCAGCATCCGCAATCCTCGCCGGACCGCCAGATCTCCGTAGCTCAGAATGTCGGGCCGTTGCAGGGAGTGAAGCATCAGCATTTCGGCGCTCCATACGCCGATGCCTTCCAGTGCCGAAAGCCGGGCGCAAACCTCTTCGTCGGGCAGGTCGCGCAGCGCGTCGATATCGAATTCACCGTCGATGATCTTCCGGGCGGCCGAGCGGATGTAACCGACTTTGCGGAGCGACAGTCCGAGGTTTCGCAGCGTTTCGGGCGGCAGCGCGTCGATGACGGCCGGGGTGACCGGACCGATGGCAGCCTGTATCCGCTGCCAGATCGTTTCGTGTGCCCGGGTCGAAATCTGCTGTCCGACGATGGTATGGACGAGTGCGGCGAAAAGGTCGGGAATGACCCGCCGTTTCACCATACCCACACGGTCGATCGCTTCGGCCAGCCGTTCGTCCTGTCTTCTGAGGTGGGAGAGCTCCGTCTCCCCGTAGCGGAAATACTCCTCCATCGCATCTTATTTTCGGCGCAAGGCCTTTTCGGAATCCTGCGGAGCCTGCGCACGTTCGTCGCGGGTATATCCCCGCACGACGGAGGCCACCGTGATCGAATAACGTTCGAAAAGCGTTTCGCCGCCCTTTTTCTGGCAGTTCCGGTGGGCGGGGCGGTTGCGCCATGCGGCGGCGGCTTTCTCGTTCTCCCAGAACGAGACACTCAGCAGTTTGCCCTCTTCGCTCAGGCTGGAGAACCGCTCCGCGCGGATGAATCCGGGCGTTTTCCTCAGCTCGGATTGCAGGGCGGCCCCCAGCTCGAGATACTCGTTCACTCCCTCTCTGCGGGGGGTGACTTCGAAAATGACGACGGTGCCCGCGGACTTCGCCGCCGTGTTGTCCGGTGATGTGTCTTTCATGGTCGTAATGTCGGATTCGATACGGCAAAGATAAGCGCCGTGCGCCGTCGGAACAATCCGAAACTTGCGCTTTTTCGGGCGGATGCGCGGCTACTTGCGGAAGATGAAATAGACGGCCAGTACGAGGCAGAGGAATCCGGCGAAATGGTTCCAGCGCAGCGTGTCGGATTTCATGAACACCAGCGCGAAGAGCGTGAAGACCGAGAGCGAGACGACTTCCTGGATCACTTTCAGTTCCCAGATCGAGAACGGGCCTCCGAACTCGGCCGATCCGATGCGGTTGGCCGGGACCTGGAAGCAGTATTCGAACAGGGCGATACACCAGCTGAAGAGCACGATGACCATCAGTCCGAAGCGTTCGAGTTTGGATTTGAAGGCGATATGCCCGTACCAGGCCAGCGTCATGAAGGCGTTGGAGACGACGAGCAGCAATACGGTGGCGAGACCACGGAGCATGGCGTAAACGGATTTGTCAGTTCAGATCGGCGTCGGTGACTTCGGCGAAGGAGCCGACGACCGCGTCGGCGCCCCCTTCGGCCAGCAGTTGTTCGCGCGTCAGGGTGGTGGCCAGTGCGACGATGCGTCCCGCCCCGGCGCGCCGGGCGGCTTCGATACCCGCCAAGGCGTCTTCGAAAACCACGCAGTCGGCCGGGTCCGCGCCCAGCGCGGCGGCCGCGCGGAGGTAGATCTCCGGATCGGGTTTGCAGCGTGTCACCGTGTCGCCCGAAATGCGGGCGTCGAAGAAGTCGCCGATGCCGCATCTCTCCAGCACGAAATCGACGTTGGCCCGGCAGCCCGACGAGCCGACGGCGCAGCGGACGCCCGCGGTGCGGAGCCGTCCGAGCAGCTCGCGAAGCCCCTCGACGGGACGGATCTCCGGGGCGTAGATTTCGCGGTAGATCGCCTCCTTCTCGGCGGCGAGCGCGGCGAGTCCCTTTTCGCGGATCACCTCTTCGGGCAGGATGCGGCCCATGATGTCGTCGTTGCCCATGCCGTAAACCCCGCTGAGCTTTTCGGCCCAGTCCGTGACGCCGTAGCGGTCGCAGAAGATCGAGAAGGCCCTGATGTGCGCCGGGGTGTTGTCCACCAGCGTTCCGTCCATGTCGAACAGTGCTGCTTTCTTCATCGTCGGTTCGTTTTCCCGGGACCGGCTCGCGGCGGAGTCTGTCCCGGTGTTTTCGTGCGGCAAAGATAGCGCAAGGCGTGCGCAATGCCAAATTTCCGGACGCCGAAAATCGCCGCGGACGTCCGCCGGATCAGAATTTGAGCTGCACGCCCAGATTGACCGCGAAACGCTGCACCTCCTCTCCGGTGACGGGTTCCCGGTGGGTCAGCCGCCAGATGCAGTCGATGCGCAGCAGGCGGAAGATGTTCTCCACGCCGAAGCCCGCCTCGAGGTAGGGCGTCGAGACCGAGGACATGCCTGCGGGGAAGAGGAGCGGTGCGCCGCTTCCGGGCCACGACCCGTCGTTGCGGTGCGAGAGCGTGCCCCAGACGCCCTTGAAGACGAGCACTTCGCGCCAGCGGAGTTTTTTGATGAGCGGCAGGCGGCCCAGCAGCAGACCGTTGAAATGGTGTTCGTAGAACCACGCCACCCAACTGTCGGAGGCGAATTCGTAGTAGTCCATGCACGAGAAGGCGTAGGGGTCGTAGAAATAGGTTCCGTTGCCTTCGTGGAGCTTGAGCAGCGGGTAGGGGACCGTGCCGACGATGTGGCCGCCCCGCACGGTGATCGTCGAGTAGCCGATCGGCGGCAGTTCGGGCCGGTAGCGGATGCCGCCCTCGAAGCGGTAGTACTCGCTGGCGCCGGGAAGCAGTCCGGGAATCCCGATCGCGGCGGAAAGCGTCACGACGGGATATTTCGAACCGAGCGACTGTTTGTCGAAGGGCATCCGGTAAACGGTCTCGTCCTTGGCGAAGCGCAGTTCGGCGCGCAGCGCCGCATCGGAGATGGAGTTGGCGGGCGTGCCGTCCGGGCGGATCATCGGGACGTAGCGGTTGGAATAGACCCGTTGCAGGCGGGCGCCGAGGCGGGCCGTGACGCCGTGTCGCCATTCGTGCTCGTAGTCCGCCTCGCCCCGGTTCACCATCGAGAGACGCTGGTCGCCGCGCGAGAGGATCGACGAGAGGATGTTGCTTTCTGTCAGTGCGTTGTCCCCTGCGCCGAGCTGGAGGACGTCGTGACGCCCCGAGAGGGTGAGTTTGCGGGTCAGCGTGCGGCCGAAAACCGCCTCGATGCTGCCGCCGCCCTTGAAGCGTCCGTCGCGCGTGCCGTAGGCGGCGTATCCCGAAAGGCGCACGCGGCGGCTCACTTCGGTGGTCGTGCGGCCGCCCAGTTGCATGCGGAATCCCTCGAGTTTGTTGAAGCTGGCGATCTTGTAGTAGGGCCCGATGCCGATGTACTTCGTGTTCCAGTGGCCGACGAGGATCGTATTGACGAGCGTGTAGATATTGCGGTAGAGGGGGACCCGCTGCACGGAATCTACCATTGCGTAGATGCCCCGTTCGCGTTCGCTGAGCGTGTAGGGGCGCACGGCTTCCCAATAGGCTTCGTCTCGGCGGTTGGGATTTCCGCCGGCGATCTGCACGCGGTTGTCCATGCGCAGCACCTCGTCGGGGATCGGTTCGTCGATCCGCACGTCGGAATAGGCGATCTCGCGCGTGCCGATGAACGACACGAGTTTCGACGAGTCGGCCGTCGTCAGGGAGAATTCGGCCGATACGCGGTCGCGGAGGCGGAACCAGCGTCCGTTTTCTGTCAGGCGGTTCTCGTTGTCGATGCGCAGGTGGCGGATCCAGTTCACATTGACGCCCCGCGGCATGCGCACCGACGCCGACTGCAGGGCGTAGGTGGCCGAGTCGATGTGTATCTCGCCGTCGAGTACGGGCGTGGTGAGCCGTTTGGGGTGGAAGCGTATCTTGTAGGTTTTGCGTCCCTTCACGTCGAGGCTGTCCACCAGGAAATAGTCGTAGTAGGTCCTGCCGCCCGAGGCGAGCGGACTGGCGAAGCGCACGTCGAACAGGTCGATGAAGTTGTCGTAGAAGTTCACGTCGCCGTGCATGCCGCCCGTGAACTGCGCCACGGCTTCGCTGTTCTCCACGCCCGAGATGCGGCTGGCGCGGATCACCTCGCGCGTGAACTGCGGCGAGCGGCTGTGGTAAAGCTCTGCGGACGATTCGGAGATCATGGCCGGAAGGTAGGCGGCGCCGGTGAGCGCCGAGGTGTCCATGTAGCTGAATATGAATCCGAAGTTGCGCTGCAACCGCTTGCTGCGGAACGAGGGGCGGAGGTTCGTCAGGTCGAGCTCCATCTTGGTATAGGTCGAGCAGCTGTAGGTGTCGTAGTGCTCGGGATCGTTCTGCGGCCTGCGGCGGACGACCTCTTCGAGAATCGGGTGGGCCGGGTTGTCGCCCGGGGTGATGACGACCTGTCCGATGTCGAAGCGCACGGGGTCGAGGGCGAAGTCTACCTGGCTGAATGTCCCGCGCTCCACGCGCCGCGACTGGGGAGCGTAGCCCACGATCGAGACTTCGATGCGGGCGGTCGTGTCGCGGGTCTCGAGGGCGTAGATGCCCTGTTCGTCGGTGGTGATGCCGACGGTCGTGCCCGAGAAGACGACGCTGGCGAATTGCAGGGGCAGGCCCGTGGAGGCGTCGGTGACGCGTCCGCGCACGCGGGTGCTCTGCGCGACGGCTCCGGCCGTCCAGAGAGCGGCCGCTGCAAGAAGGATGATTCGCCTGCATGTCATACGAACAAAAGTAGCGAATCCGCCGGCATTCGGCGAAAATAAATTACTTTTGCGGCAGATACGACGACAAACAGGACAATATGAGCCATTTCAGAATTGAAAAGACGAACGCCGCGCGGCTGCTCGACCGGGCGAAGATCGCCTACGAGCTGGTTCCCTACCGTGTCGATGGGGAGCACCTCGCGGCGACGCATGTGGCCGAACAACTGGGCGAGGACATTGCGACCGTGTTCAAGACCCTCGTCCTGCGGGGCGACCGCACGGGGTATTTCGTCTGCGTCGTGCCGGGGGACCACGAGGTGGATCTCAAGGCGGCGGCCCGGGTGTCGGGCAACAAGAAAGCGGACCTCATTCCGATGAAGGAGCTGCTGCCCGTGACGGGATATGTCCGCGGCGGGTGTTCGCCCATAGGGATGAAGAAGGCTTTTCCGACCTATGTCCACGCTTCGGCCGAGGGGTTGCCCTTCATCTATGTCAGCGCCGGGGTGCGCGGATTGCAGCTCAGGCTCGCGCCCGGGGCGCTGATCGGCTACGTGGGGGCCACGGTGGCTGAAATCAGCCGCCGGGCGGAGGAGTGAGCCGCCGGGCGGTTCATTCCCCTGCGGCGGCACTCAGCGGCGGCGCCTCTTGCAGGTGCAGGGCGAGGAAGCCGCGCGAGTCGGCGCGGCGCTCTTCCAGCGTGCGTTCCACCGCCTCCCAGTCGATCGGGGCGTCGAGCGTCTGCGCGAGCGGTTTCCCGGGAGACGCGATCCGTCCTTCGAGTCCGAACTGTTCGAGAAGCGAGCGGATGCGCGCCGAGCCGCGGCGGCGGTTGATATAGACGGCGAAGGGCTTGTGGAAGAGAATGCAGAAGGCGCAGGCGTGGAACGAATCGGTGACCACGTAGCGGGCGTCGTGCAGCGCGGAGAGCCATTGCCCGATTCCCGGCATCTTGCCTTCCGATTCGTTCGTCCGGTCGGTCATGCGGACGATCTCCAGTCCGCGCGCCGCGGCCGTGCGGCCGATCTCCCGCCGGACGGCGGAACCGGCCCGGAACAGGTAGCAATGGATCGTCTCCGCCGGGGCGATGCCCGGAATGAACAGCGGGCGGTAGTCTTCCGCCGTGAGCAGCAGGGTGGGGTCCAGCACCTGCCGTGCATCGTCGCGGCCGAAGTAGTCGCGGCATTGTCCGATACCCGTGCGTTCCCGCACGGAGACGCCCTCGAACTCGGCCAGCAGCCGTGCGCAGCGCTCCCGCTCCTCGTGGGTGTATTCGCACTCGGCGGCCCCGAACGAGGCGGCGTAGGCGATCCGCCGGGCCGCTGTTCCCTCCAGAAACGAGAAGAAATAGGGGCCCAGCTCCTTGGCGTAACGCGGCCGCCACACTTGGTCGCTGCCCACGATGTAGAGGTCGTACCCCCCCCCGTCGGCGGCGATCGAGGCGTAGTCGTCGGCATCGTAAACGGGCGCCGTGCGCGGCGAGAGGCGGCGGTAGATGAATTTCTCGATCTCCGATTTCTTGTAATCCTGCGTGAGGGCCGTGTTCAGCTCGGCGAAAATCTCCTTGCGGTGGAAGAGCGACTCGACCGCGCGGCGCAGTACGGTCTTCAGGAAGAGGTTGCCGACGGGTTTTTCGCGGCGGCGGTTGTCCACGAGCCAAACCTCGTGGCCGAGCCGTTCGAGGACGGTCTTCAGGGCGAATGCCTGGAGCACGCCGCCGTAGTTGGCGTGCAGGGGGAGGGTCAGCAGGGCGATTTTCATGGGGCGGTTCGGGTTAGCGGGCGATCAGCCGGCGGAATTTCCGCACGAGACGTTGCCCGGGTGTGGGTTTTACGGTTCGTTTCAGCAATTCCGTGACGCTCGCCGCACGGGGCAGCTCGCGGAAGAACTCTTCGCGGCGCGGGTGGGGTTCGACGCGTTCGAGGAATCCGCCGTTGCGGCCGCGCACCCGGTCGTCCCAGGGAAGCGGGCGGCACTCGGCGTCGGCCTCCTCGAAATGCCGGACGCCCTGCGGCGTGTTGAGCAGCACGAGGCTCGCGCCGCGGTCGTCGTCGAATGCGGGCAGCACGTCGCGGATGTTCCAGAAGTCGGCCAGCGTGATGTCGCTCCCGCTGCGGCCCGACTTGAACGGGCAGGCGTAACAGCTCGGGCGCAGCGTCAGCTCCGCGAGGAATGCGCGCATGTAAAGGTCCTCCCGGGCCGGGACGCGACGTTCGCCGCCGTCGGTGCGGACGGTGAAGTCGTAACGCCGCCAGCCCGAACGGCTCTTGTCGCGGAAATCGACGCCGAGAATCCGCCTTCCGCCCGCCGTTTCTTCCGTGTAGCGGCGCCAGACGGCCGGGGAGGGAACCCCGTGGCAGAGGCATTCGACCGTGAGCAGTCGTTCCGGACGCTCTCCCCGGAGGAAGGCGTGAAGGCCCGCGATCTGGCAGGGCGTGCCCGAAAAGAGCACCCGCCGTCCTTCGCGCAGCAGCGCGGCGGCTTCTGCGTAACAGCCGTCCGTATCGCTCTGCACGTATTTGGATTTGAGCAGCGGCTGCAACTCCTCCTCTTTTTCTGCCTTGCGGTGAGATACCCCTCCCCACGTCGGGGCGAAGGCCGCGCCGAATACGACGCCTCCTTCGCGCAGCGTCCGCCGGGCGAGCAGCGAAAAGACGCCGCCCGAGGAGCCGGCCGCCCGTGCCGCCTCGTCCCGGTTGCGTGCCGCGAAGAGCCGCAGCGGGTCGTGCGGTGCGGAGGGATGCAGTCCGGGGCAGATGCGTTCGCACAGGCCGCATCCGGTGCAGGCGTCCGCATCCGCCACGGGGTAGCGGAACCCTTCGGCGTCTTCCGTCATGCGGATGCACTTCGCGGGACACCGTTGCGCACAGGCTCCGCAGCCGCAGCAGTCGCGTTTGTCGCGCAGGGAGAGCATATTGTCGTAGAAAGGGCTGAATTTCTGTTCGAAGGTACGCTTTTTCCGGGATATTTCCGTCTTCCGGGCCTACTTTTTTTTGCGTGACGCGGCGGGGCGGACTGCCGGCGTTGCGGACTGGCGGCGGCGATGCGGGCGTTTCCGTCATGGCGGGGGCCTTTTCGGAACGGCCGGACTGCGAGGGAAAAATGGGCGGTTTCCGCCGTTCCGGGGCATCCGGCGGGAAGAAAAAACGATAAATGCCTCGAATCGGGCCGAATGTGCCGGAAAGCCTTTGGGCAGGAACCGGAATTTTCGTAACTTGCGGTCGTTTTAGACGGGCGGTCTCGGAACGTCGAGGCTTCCGGACGCCGCCGCGAAAAATGCACAGGAGAAAAATCGTCAAATATACGCTCCGCACGCTGCTGGGCCTCGTCGCGGCGCTGGTCCTGATTCCCGCATCGCTCTATATCCCTGCGGTGCAGGACTTCGTGCGCATCCGGGCGGAACGGTCCGTCGCCCGGTCGCTCGGCATGGAACTTTCGATCGGCCGCATCCGGCTCGCTTTTCCGCTCCGCCTGTCGGCGGACGACGTGCTGCTGAGACAGCGCGGGGACACGCTTGTCCGCTGCGGACGGCTGTCGCTCGACGTCGCCCTGCTGCCGCTGCTTCGCAGCCGGGCGGTGATCCGCAATTTCGAACTCGGGGATTTCGCGGCCCGTTACCGCGATTCCGTCGCGGGAACGGACATGCGTCTTGCGGCCGGAAGGCTCGGGGTGTATCTCGCCCGGGTCGATCTGAAGGCCGGGACGGCCGATGTCTTCCGGGTCGCGCTGGCGGACGGGGACGCGGCGATCGGCCTGGAGGTCCGGGAGACCGCGGAGGAGCGGCCCGACAGCGCGGCGGCCCTGCCGTGGAAGGTCGCCGTAGGGCGGATTTCGGTGGCCAATACGGCCTTTCGGATGCGGACCTCGCCCGACCCCTCGGAGCTTTCCGTGCGGCTGGCCGAGGGCGAGGTGAACGACTGCCGCGTCGGACTGGACAGTGCGCGGGTCGAGGTGGCCGGCGTGCGGCTGACGCGCGGCGTGTACTCCTACGTTGCAGCGCCGTCCCGGGAGGTTGCACCGGAAGAGGGGAGCGCTTCGGAGCGCACCGCGGAATTTGCGGCGAAATCCGGCCCGGGACATGCTGCGGAAGATGCCGCAGAGGGCGCTGCCGGCGCGCCGCAACCCTGGACCGTCCGCGTGGGGCGCGTCGAACTGGCGGACAACCGCGCGGCCTACGGCACGATGGGGCATGCGCCTGCGGCGGGATTCGATCCGGAGGCGGTCTCCCTCTCGGCGCTCAATCTCACGCTCGATTCGGTGTATAACCGGGGAGGCGACATCGCCCTGCGGATCGAACGGCTGGACTTCGCCGAGCGCAGCGGGCTGGCCGTGCGTTCGGCCTCGGGACGGTTCGTGAAGGACGGCGGGGCCGTGTCGCTGGAGGGCTTCCGTCTCGCCACGGCTTCGTCGCGGATCGACGCCGACGTGCAGGCGGGCCCCGGGGCGCTCGGACTGGCTCCCGCAGCGGAGATCGGGGCTGCGCTCCGCGCCGATCTCTCGACACGGGACATGCGGCTGCTGTTCCCTGTTCCGGAGGCGCTGGGCGACCGCGAGGTGAGCCTGTCGCTGACGGCCGCCGGGACATTGGCCGACCTGCGCCGGATCGGGCTGGAGCTCTCCGTGCCCGGGCATGGCGGCCTGCGGGCGGAAGGCAGGGCGAAGAACCTGCCGGAAGGGCGGGCGGCGGCCGTTTCGGTCCGTTTCGAGGGGAATTTCCGCGAACTGGAGTTTCTCGAAGCGTTGCTGCCCGACACGGCGTTGCGCCGCCGCGTGGCGATTCCCGCGCGGATGACCCTGCGCGGCGCGGCGGAGCTGGACCGCGGTGCGGTGGCGGCGGATGCGGCGCTTGAGGTCGGCGGAGGCAGCCTCTCGGCCGCGGGACGGCTCGATCCGGCGGCTGAGAACTACGAAGCGCGGGTGCGGTGCGACGGCTTCCCGCTCGGGGCGTTCCTGCCGGCCGATTCGCTCGGGACGGTCGATTTCGCGGCGGAGGCCCGCGGCGCGGGTTTCGATCCCTTCGCGCCGCAGACGACGGTCTCGGTGAGCGCCGGAGCGGAGCGTCTGGAGTATGCCGGACGCGATTTCGGCGGCATCGGGATCGACGCCGTGCTGGAGGGCGGCCGCCTTTCGGGCCGGATCGCCGATCGCGACGAGGCGCTGCGTCTGGCGCTGGACCTCTCGGGAGAGGTGACCCGCGAGCGGCAGTCGGTACGGCTGGCGGGGCGTGTCGCGGAGTTCGATCTGGCGGCGCTGGGCGTGACGCCGGACCGGATCGGCGGGACCTTCGGCCTCGACTTCCGCGCCTCGGCCTCGCAGGAGGGGACCTATGCCGCCTCGCTGGCGCTGGACAGTATCGGGATACGCAACGGATACCGTACCGACCGCATCCGTCCCACGAGCGTGGCCGTCGGGGCCGACACGGCGTCGGTCCGGGCCGAGGTCCGGTCCGGGGATTTCGTACTGACGCTCTCGGCCTCCGCGTCGCCCGATTCGCTCCTCGCGGCCGCAGCGCGCGCCTCGGAGACGTTGCGGCGGCAGTTGCGGGAACAGGCGTTCGACATGGAGGAGCTGCAGGACGTGCTTCCGCGCTTCCGGTTGCAGGCCGAGGCCGGACGGAACAACATACTCAACAATTTTTTGCGGACGAAGGGCGCTTCGTTCCGGGGACTGCATGTCGCCGGAGCGAACGACGGCGCGGAGCCTTTGTCGCTTCGGATGCGTGTGGACGGACTGGACGCCGGGGGCGTCGTGCTGGACACCGTGGCGCTGGGGATCGCGCGGGAGGAGCGGCGGCTCGCGTACCGGCTCGGGGTGTCGAACGCCCCGGGGCACTTGGACCATGTGGCGCAGGCGGCGCTCTACGGGCATGTCGTGCGGAATACGGGGCAGGTGAATTTCCGGCAGCGGGACCGCGCGGGGCGCGAGGGTTTCCGCTTCGGGTTCGACGTGGAGTGGACCGATTCGCTGGTGCGTGCGGGCATGACGCCGCTGCGTCCGCTCTTCGGCTCCGAACCCTGGGAGGTCAATGCGGGGAATTACGTCGAATACGGGTGGTACGACCGCCGCATAGCCGCCGACCTTGACATGCGGTGCGGCGGAGGGCGCTTCGCTCTCCGTTCGGTTCCGGCCGACGACGGTGAGGCGGAGTCCCTGCGGCTCGATGTCGCGGGCGTCGGGATCGGAGCGGCGCTCGGGATGCTCCCGGCGCCTCCGCCCGTGGACGGCGTGCTGGGTGCGGGCGTCGTGCTGGAGATGCGCTCCGACAGCCTTGCCGTCCGGGGCGACGTCTCGGTGACGGAGCTGTCGTACGGGAAGCAGCGGTTCGGCGACGTCGCCCTCGGCGTGCGCTACGGGCAGGGCCGGGGCCGGCGGGCCGATGCGCGGGTGACACTCGACGGCAGCGAGGTGTTCGCCGCGCACGGCGACCTGCGCCCCGACCGCGACGAACCGCTGGACCTCACGCTGACGGTCCCCGGATTCCCGTTGCAGCGCCTCGACGTCTTCCTGCCCGCGGATCTGTTGCGGCTGTCGGGCGAGGTGCAGGCCGCAATCCATGTGGGAGGCGCTCCGGAACGGCCGAAACTCGACGGCGGGGTGCGTTTCGCCGCGACCGACGTGCGCGTGCCGATGATCGGGACTTCGTTCCGCCTCGCCTCCGACACGATCCGGCTATGCGACGGCCGCATGCTGTTCGACGACTATGCGCTGACCGGCCCGAACCGGAAGCCGCTTACGGTCGCCGGAACGGTCGATCTGTCGGATTTCGGTCGTGTCGCGGCCGACCTCGCGCTCCGGGCTTCCGACTTCCAGTTCGTCGATGTCGCGCGGCGGGAACGCACGGCGGTCTATGGCAAGGCCTTTCTCGATTTGGACGTGACGGCCAGGGGACCGGTCGATGCGCTCGTCGTCCGCGGCCGCGCCGCCCTGCTGGGAGGCACGGACATTTCGTATGTCATGCAGGACTCGCCGATGGAGGTCAGGGAGCGGCCGCAGAACGTCGTTACGTTCGTCTCGTTCCGCGAACTGGACGAGGAGCCGGCGGAGCAGGCGCCGCCGCGGGAGATGTCGGTCGGCGGGATGGACGTGCATCTGGACGTGGACATCAACGACGACGTGCGGGCCGGCGTGGACCTTTCGGCGGACGGCAGCAACCGGATCGACTTGCAGGGCGGCGGGAGTCTGACCTATACGATGAACCCGCTGGGCGATACGCGTCTTGCGGGCCGTTACGTCCTTTCGGGCGGCATGGTGCGCTACAATCCGCCCGTCATTTCGCAGAAAACCTTCAAAATACGTCCCGGCGGCTATGTGGAGTGGATGGGGGACATCGCCGATCCGACGTTCAGCCTGACGGCCGTGGAGACCGTCCGGGCCAGCGTTTCGTCGGACGGGCAGAACAACCGACCGGTGAATTTCGACATCTCGATCCGCATACGCAACACGCTCGCGGACCTTTCGGTGAGCTTCGACCTGGCGGCTCCCGAGGACCTCGCCATGCAGAACGAGCTCAACTCGCTGACGGCCGAACAGCGGGCCAGCCAGGCGATGAACCTGTTGATATACAACACTTATTCGGGTCCGGGGTCGTCGGCGACGGTCGCTTCCGAGAATCCGCTCAATTCGTTCATACAGAAGGAACTGAATCAGTGGGCGCAGAACAGCCTGAAAGGCGTGGACCTTTCGTTCGGCATCGACTCCTACGGCGAGGACGATCCCAACGGACAGCGCACGGACTACTCCTACCGTCTGTCGAAGAGTCTGTTCAGCGACCGCGTGCGGGCGGTCATCGGCGGGCGGTTCAGCACCGGCAACGACCCGTCGGAGAACCTCCGGGAAAATCTGATCGACGACATTTCGCTCGAATACATGCTCACCAGGCGTGACAACATGTTCATCCGCCTGTTCCGCCATACGGGCTACGAGAGCATTCTCGAAGGGGAGATCACCGAGACCGGCGTGGGCTTCGTCATCCGCAAGAAGCTGCTCCGGCTGACCGATCTGTTCCGTCCGGCGAACCGGAAGGAGAAAAAGAAGGAGGAGGAGAAACGAGATGAGACCGCAGTGCATGAATGACCGCCCGATACTCCGCACGGCCGCCGTGGCGCTGGCCCTCGCGTTTGCGGCCGCCTGCTCCACGACGCGGCGGCTGGCGTCGGACGAGGTGCTCTACACGGGCGTCGGAAAAATCCGCATCGAACCCGACTCGGGCGTTACGGTCTCTCCGGCAGCCGCTTCGGCGGCCCGGGAGCCGCTTTCGGTAGCTCCGAACAATCCGCTTTACAGCCCTTATGTGCGGACGCCGCTGCCGATCGGACTGTGGGCCTACAATTACCTCTACACGCCTCGGGAGAAGGGTTTCAAATACTGGTTCTACAAGCGGTTGGCCAAGGAGCCGGTGCTGATTTCGAAGGTGCAGCCTTCGCTGCGGGCGAAGGTCGCGGAGCAGGCGCTCGAAAACCACGGCTATTTCGGCTCCCGGGCCGCGGATACGCTGCTCTACCGCAAGCGGGGGCGGAAGGCCCGGGTGAGCTACCGTCTCCGCGTGGCGCCGCCGTGGCATTACGAGGGGATCGCCTATCCGACGGCGGGCAGTGCGCTGCAACCGCTCCTCGACAGCCTTCGCTCCACTTCGCTGTTGCGCGAAGGGGCGCAGTACAATCTGGATACGCTGACGCTCGAACGCCGGCGGATGGCGCAGTCGCTCCGCGAACGGGGGTATTACTATTTCCGGCCCGAGTACCTCGAATACCAGGCTGACACGACCCTTTCGCCGCGCGGGGTCGCGCTGCGCCTGAACCTCAAATCCGATGCGCCGGCCGTGGCGCTCAAACCCTACCGTGTGGGCAAGGTGACGGTCCGGCTGACCGACCCGAAACCCGGCAGACCCGATACGCTTCGTCTGCGGGGAGCGGAGGTCATCGCGCAGCGGCCGATGCGGATCCGGCCCCGGCTGCTCTCCCGGGCGCTGACGCTCGAACGCGGGGAGCTGTTCACCGTCGGGGCTCAGGACCGCACGCTGACCAATCTGAACAAGCTGGGCGTTTTCCGGTCGGTCTCGCTGAATGTCGCGCCGGTCGATTCGCTGCGGGGCTCCGACACGCTCGATGTCGGAATCGACGCCCGCTTCGACTATCCGCTCGAAGCGGCCCTTGAAACGGACGTCACCTCCAAGTCGAACAGCTTCCTCGGCCCCGGCATCGCCTTCAAGCTCAGCAACAACAATCTGTTCCGGGGCGGCGAGGTGCTGTCGGTGGCGCTCAACGGTTCGTACGAATGGCAGACGGGCAACAAACGTTCGGGCGGCCGTTCTTCGCAGCTCAACTCCTACGAGCTGGGGCTCAATGCGACGCTCGACGTCCCGCGGCTGCTCGTGCCGCAGTCGATGCTGCGCCGGCAGCGCTATCCCGGGAGCACCTCCTTCCAGCTCGGGGCGGACCTGATGAACCGGCCCGACTTTTTCCGGCTCGTGGCGTTCAGCGGGTCGATGGGCTACAACTTCCGGACCTCGCCGTACAGCCGCCATGCGCTGACGCTCTTCAAGCTGACCTACAACAAGCTGCTGCACACGACCGAGGAGTTCGACCGCACGATGGATGAGAATCCGGCCATCGCCATGAGTTTCCGCAACCAGTTCGTGCCTTCGATCGGCTATACCTACACTTTCGACCGGACCTACGGCGCCGCGGGCAATCGCCGCCTCGTCTGGCAGAACAGCTTCACGTCGGCGGGCAACCTGCTCGCGGGCGTGCTGCGGGCCTTCGGCGAGAAGCAGCCGCAGGAGTTGTTCGGCAACCGCTTCTCGCAGTTCGTCAAGGAGGTCAGCGAGCTGAAATTCTACCACCGCATCGGACGGCGGAACAACTGGCTGGCCGCACGGCTGTTGATCGGGGTGGGGTATGCCTACGGCAATTCCGAGGTGATGCCTTACAGCGAGCAGTTCTACATCGGAGGCGCCAACAGCATCCGGGCCTTCACGATCCGTTCGATCGGCCCGGGAAGCTACCGTCCGCCCGCCGGCGACCGCAACGGCTATCTGGACCAGACGGGCGATTTCAAGCTGGAGGCCAACGTAGAATACCGTTTCGCCATTCTGGGCAAGCTGGGCGGGGCCGTGTTCCTCGACGCCGGAAACGTCTGGCTGCTGAAAAAGGACCCCAAGCGTCCGGGAGCCGAACTGAAATGGAAGGGGCTGCTCGACGAGATCGCCCTGGGAACCGGCTTCGGCCTGCGGTACGACATCAGCTATCTGGTCATCCGCGCCGATCTGGGGATCGGGCTGCATACGCCCTGTCCGGATCCCGACAAGCGGGGGTATTACAACCTGTCCAGCTTCCGCGACGGGCTGGGTTTCCATCTGGCCATCGGCTATCCCTTCTGATTCCGCAATACGACACGTCATGAAAAACAACCTGCTGACCGAACAGCTCGTCTATAACGGCGAGAGCCGCACGAAGACGCACATCCACCTGATCCGGTATTCGCCTTCGGGGTTCGAGGAGAGCCTCTGCGACGACTTCGCGGCCGCCGTGACGGCTGCGGCCCCTTCCGACAAACTCTGGGTCCGGGTTCACGGGCTGGAAGACGCCGCCTGCATCCAGGAGGTCTGCACCCGTTTCGGGGTCGATTTTCTGGTCGTGCAGGACATTCTCAACGTGGAGCATCCGAGCAAGGTCGAGGTTTACGACGATTTCAATTTCGTGGTTTCGAGCGTCTTCGTCGGCGAACGGGTCGTGCGCGTCCGGCTCGTGCAGGGGCCGAATGTCGTGCTGAGCTTCACCGAGGGGGAGTCGTCGTTCTACGACGACGTGGCGGAGGCTCTGCGGCGGAACGTGCTGAAGATACGTTCCCGTTCGTCGGACTATCTCTTTTCGGTGATGATAAACGAGCTGACGGCGAACTATATTTCGGTGGCCATGTCGATCGGCGACGATCTGGAGGATCTGGAGTCCGAGCTGATCGCGGCGGCCGACGGCCGCGGTATCGGAGGCCGGCTGCAGATACACCGCCGCCGGTATATGGACCTCAAGCGCGTCGTGCTGCCGCTCCGGGACCAGTACACCAAACTGCTGCGTTCGGACGCCGGACTGATCCATGCGGCCAACCGTCCCTTTTTCAATGACGTGAACGACCACTTGCAGAACGCCTCGCAGCTCATCGACGGCTGCCGGGAAACCCTTTCGTCGCTCATGGACCTCTACACGGCCAACAACGACATGCGGATGAACGACATCATGAAGCGGCTGACGATCGTTTCGACGATCTTCATTCCGCTGACCTTTCTGGTCGGCGTCTGGGGGATGAATTTCCGCCACATGCCCGAATTGGAGTGGCGGCACGGTTATGCCGTGGCGTGGGGCGTGATGCTGGCGGTGGGGGCTGCGGCCTACTTCGTTTTCCGGACCAAACGGTGGCGGTAGGCGGAGTTTTTTCCGGGACCGGGCCGGCGCGCCGTCACGCCGAATGACAAGGGAGGTCCGGGCTGGTATGGCTGCCGTTGGTCGAGGGGCCCGGTTTGGCCATGCGAACGGCCGGGAAAGGGTCTGACCATCCCTTTCCCGGCCGTTCATCGGTGTTTAGATATGGTGCGGATCAGCGGCTGAGGCGCACGAACACGTTTTCATAGGGTTTGAGCGTGAGCGATGAGGTCCGTATGCCCAGCGGTTCGTCGAGGACATTCACCACCTCGAACGTCAGCGGATTCCCTGCGGCGTCGAGCAGCGTGAGCTCGGCCTGGCGGCCGTCGGTCTCGCGGAGGTTCACCAGCACGGCGCCCTGCCCGGTCCGCGACGGCGAGCACGAGGTCATCAGCACGTGGTCGCACCCCGTGCGGAAGAACGACTTCGACCGGGCTTTGCCGTTGTCGGCTCCCGCCGCCGGCATCACGCGGGCATAGAGCGGAATGCGGTTGCTCCAGCCGAAGGCCGAAGCCGCGGCGTTCGACGTATCGGCACACGAGGTGAGCGTGTAGCTCCAGTTGAGCTCGCCCTCCTGCGAGGCGCGGAAGTTCGTCGTCCAGTAGTTGTTCGTCACCCACGAGAAGAGGTGCGGCTTTTCATAGGTCCGCGGCTGGCGGTAGGGATCGTTCAGCAGTTCGCCCATCATGAAGAGCGGCATGGCGTCGCAGCTCACGAGGATTTGTGCCCGGTCGTTGCGCACCGAGACGAAGTTCTGAACCGTATTCCACGATGCCGTGGTTCCGGGAATCTGGTTCTCGCCGGCATAGACCACGCCGCCCGGCACGTCGAATGCCAGCCGGCCGCCGTCCAGGGCGAACGGGAAGGCCACGTAAAGAGCCGACGGATCGGTCTCGGGAAGACGGCGCGCCGTATAGTGGAGGTCGATGCGCTTGACGTCGTTGTAGAGGCGCATCTCGACGCGCACGCCGAAATCGGGGTCGCATCCTTCGGCCGTACCGCGGAACGAAACCGTCGTATAAATGTCTCCGGCGGCCGCGCCCGTGAACCGCACGTCGCGCAACCCCGAACGGCGGTAGCGTTCGAAGACCTTGCGCTCCATCTGGTGGCGGTCACCCTCGAGCGACTCGTAGATGAAGTCGCCCAGTTTCCATTCGGCATCGCCATCGACCAGCTCCAACTCCAGTTCCTTGTCCACGAGCGAGCGGATGCCGCCCGTCAGGGGATCGAATTCCAGCCGGTAGAAGTCGTTCTCGACCACACGATCCGCCGGTTCGAAGGCCTCGGGTTCGGCGGCTCGGCCCTCGTCGAGCACCACCTCGTAGGTCTTGTAACCCATCGCCGGAATCCGGTCGGCCCAGACGGCGTAGTAACGCCCCTCGCTGCGCGAACGGATCGGTTCGACGGAGAGTGCGCGGTCCTGTTCGTCGAGCAGACGGAAGGCTCGGTCGCGCGGGATCACCTCGAAGTCGATATAGACGGTCGTCAGCGCCGAGCGCTCCCAGCCCAGCGGATTGAAGAAGGTCAGCGTAGGACGCTCCGAACGGTGCAGGTCGCCCTGAAGCCGGCCGATCGAGGTTTCGTAGAGCATCTGCGCGCTTTTGAGCGCCTCCCAGACGTAGGAGCCCTTCTCGGCCCACTGCACCTGCGAGTTCTCGCACTGCGGATCGCTGATGCTCTCCGCAGCTCCGAACGTGTGCTCGTCGTAGAAGAGCAGGTTCTCGTGGATGCGGCGCAGCTCGTCGTGCGTCCCTTCGACGCCCCGGTCGCCCGCCATGCCGGCCATCGAGAGCATGCCGCCGATGGCGATCATGTCGGACTGCGTTTTGCGCGAAGCCGCCGTTTCACGGGCGGCCGAGCCGAAACCGTCGGTCCACCAGTCGGGATAGGCCGCACGGTAAACGGGAAGGCGGTCGCCGTATTTCGTATTGATTTGCTCGAGGAATTCATGCACGGTCGCACTGCGCAGTCTGGGCCATGCATAGTGCTCGTTCCAGTCGCGGATCAGCGCGCACTCCTGCATCGACGGAGGCGAATTGTCTGTGGAGTATCCCGAGTACTGCGCCGCGACGAGCGGGAAGTCGTAGCCGCTGCGGCGCAGTGAGCGGATGTAGGAAAAGACGCCGTTGCGGACTCCCTCCATGTCGCCGCGGTCGATGCCCCAGAAGTTGGCCGTCATGTAGTGGTCGGCGCGGAACGAGAGCAGACTCTTGCCTGAGGGCGACTCCCAGCGGTAGAGCGTCGGACGGTCGAAGGGGATCAGGGCGCGGTGGCCGTTCGATCCCATCGACAGGTACTTGACCCCGACATCGGGCAGGTAGTCGGCCAGACACCACGCCACGCCGTTCACGTCGTCCTGCATGGCCGTCTCGACCGGAATGCCCAGTTCGTGAAAGCGGGCGATCGGTGCCAGGAAAGTCTTGTAGGCGTTCTCGCCCGAGAGTTCCGACATGTTGAAGAACATGGCCGTCACTTCGATCTGACCGTTCTTCACGAAGCGCAGAAACCGCTCGACCTGCTCGGCGGGGCGGATGCGCAGCCATTCGCGCACGGCCCACGAGGCCTCGCACGTCCAGCGGAATTTCGCATCGTCGGGATAGTCGGCCGTCGCCTCGCAGTACTCGATGGCGTAGTCGATGTATCGCAGGTGTTCGGTGAGGATCTCGGTCTGCGGCTTCGTATAGCCGATGTCGGTATGGGTGTGCTGCACGAGGTAAACCGTCCAGCGCTCGGCCGGAAGGATCTCCGTCTCGACCGAACGGTCGCCGTCCGGCGTCCTGAGCGCGAAGCGCACCCGGTGGCCGTCATACCCCTCGGGGATACCGACCTGCATGCGGTTCAGGCCCGGGGCGAGCTTCAATTCGCCGCCCGCTTTTCCGTCGTAGCTCCACGCCGTCTTGCGGGGCTTCGCGTCCCAGTTGGCGATGTCGAGCGTTACGGGATGGAGCAGTTCGTCCCGGGTCCGGCCGTAGATCAGCGCCGGTTCGGACTCGGCCGCGAAGAGCGAAATGCCGGTACTCGCCGGGGCACTCTCCACCGGAGTCGAAGCCTCGAGTGTCACGGCGTCAAGCACCATCCAACTGCCCGAAACCGAGCGGACCGAGAGGATGTTGTCGCCCGGGCGGAGCGTCCCGGCCGGAATTTCGACCTCGGCGCAAAGGCCCTTCGACGAGGTTTTGCGCGTGTCGAGGTAGTTCTGGTCGGCGCCTGCGGGGGTCTGGACCTCCGTGCGGAAGTCGTTGAGGGCGATCTCGAGCCGCGGGGCCGAGCCGCTGTGCACCTCGACGAAGTCGAACCTCAGCCTCAATGCGGCTCCGGGATCGGCCTCACGGACACCGAAGCGGACCAGCAGTCCGCCCTGCGGATTGCCTGCCCAGGCATCGGAGGGACCCGGGATGACGAACGGAACGTCCGAAGCCGAACTGCGCCCGACCGTGTAGAGTGCCGTGCACCCGGGGAAACGTTTCGAAATGTCGGAATAGCTGTCGCCGTCGAGCGCGAACTCGGACGACGAACCGTCGGCCTTGCCGATCTGCCACAGCCGCACCGGATACGGGCGGGCCCAGAGACCCGACCATATCAGTGTCAGCAGTACGGAAAGCAACATAAATCTGCGGTTTGTCATGCGTTGTGTGTTTTTATGCGTGAATGTTCTCCTGTTCTATTCGGCGTCGAGCCATGCGACGTCGGTCATTGCGGCCACGTACGACCCTGTCTCGTCGGTGATTTCCGTACCGACGTTGAGCGTCAGCGGCCAATAGGCCGTCAGCCCCTCTTCCGTGCCGGTGAACGAGCACTCCACGTCGGAAGCCACCTCGTCGGCCGTGCGGGCATCTTCCCAGATCGAGACATGCTGGATATCGCCGCGCATGTAGCGGTCGCTGTAATAGGGCGAGGTTCCCAGTTGCAGGTCGGAGGCCGACGCGGCCAGCGTGCCGCAACTTACGGAGCTCACCTGTTTGCCGTCGAGGTAGAAGACCATCTTGTCTCCCGCCGCATAGGTCGCCGCGATGTGGTACCACGTGCCGAGTTCGATCGTGCAGCATCCGCCGCCGTTCCAGTTGTTGATGTCGGCATCGTAGATGTAGAATTGCAGTTGATCGGCGTTGTTGCGGACCATGAAGCCGCCGGCGCCTGATTCGTTGGAGACGATGCACTGGTCGCCCGGAGCGAACTCCGAGAAGCGGACCCGCATCTCCACGGTGAAGGCATCCTCCAGTCCCCAGCCGGACGAAGCTCCCAGGTTCATCTTCGATCCCAGAGCGAAATGCGGGATACCCGGTTTGACGATATTCGCGTTGAAGGCCGCGATGGCCTCTTCGAGCCGTTTCGCCGCATTGGCGTAACCCTCCTCGCGCGAGGTGTTGTTCATGATGAAGTAGGCCTGGTCGATCCATGCCTGCAGGATCTTCTTCGACCCCGGGGCGATATCGCCCTCGGAGGTTCCCTCCTCGACTTCGGCGACGAGCGTTTCCGCCTCGCGGATCACCTCCATGAGCGTCCGCTGCGCGTCCGACGCCTCATCGTCGCTGCACGACGCGAGGAACAGGCCGGCACAGCAGAGCATCAGCGCCAATCTTTTGACTATCGTTTTCATAATTGTCTCGTTTTATCTTCGGTCGGAATGTATTCGGTTAATTGTAGCCTTCGTTCTGTCCCAGCGTCGTCCAGTCGGGCATGCCGTCGAACTGCGACTGCGGAATCGGGCGGATCGCATGATAATCCCGTATGTTGTCCGCGGCGTCGGGGTTGTAGAGTGTCACACGTTCGACGAGTTTGCCCAGACGCTTCAGGTCCAGTCGGCGCTGCCACTCGCCGGCCAGCTCGCGGGCCCGCTCCTCGAGGATGAAGTCCACGTTCATGTCGTTCTCGGTGACGGTCATCGCATCGCGCCACGCCTCATTCTGTGCGGGGTCCTCCGAATCCTTGCGGATGGCCCGCTCGCGCAGCGTCATGATGTCCCGGGCGGCGGCTTGCAGATCGGGGTCGGTGCGGCGGATGTTGGCCTCGGCGCGGATCAGGTAGAGTTCGCCCAGACGGATCACCGGGTACGAACGGTCCGAGAGCGTGGACATGTTGCCCGGACGGGTGTGGTCGTAGAATTTGGTCATGCCGATGAAGGTCCAGCGGTCCTGCGGAATACCCTTGGCATCGTACATGTCGTTGCGGTCGAAGAACGTGTAGCAGGTCTTCATGCGTTGGCGCTCGAATTCGGGCAGCACGTCGGGACAGCAGTAGAGCGCCGTGTCGATGTACTCGCGCCACCGATTGTCGGGGAACTCCGAACGGTCGTCGGCCGGGTCGTTGTAGTACCATACCCACTGGTGCAGATCAATCCAGCGCAGGTCGGCATCGCGGTTGAAGTTGTCGATGTAGTAGAGCGACGGGATGGCCTGGCAACCGCCGTAGCCGGTCCACCCGAGCATCGTCTGCACACCGGGGAAGCGGTCGATGTACATGGCGTACCATTGCCAGTAGCCGTTGCTCTGCGCATAGGACTCGTCGTTGGTGAAATTCGTCGTCCAGATGAACTCGTCGTTGGTCTTGTCGTCGGCCCAGAGGTCCTTGAGCGATGGCGTCAGCTCGAAGCCGTAAGGCCCGTCGATCACCTCGGAGGCCAGCCGTTCGGCGTCCTCGAACTGCTCGTGGTAGAGGTACATGCGCGCCAGGAATGCCTTGGCCGTCGGCATGTCGATGCGGCCCGCCTCGGAGGTGCGCTCGTCGGGCAGCATCCCCTCGTTGACGACCTGCTCCAGACCGCCGATGATCTCCTCGTAGAAATCCTCGCGCGTGGAACGGCGGGCCTCCATGCCCTCGGTCTTGTCCGTCGTGCGGGGCAGGTACGAGTCGCCCCATGTCTCGGTGATGATCCACAGGAACATCGACCGCATCACAAGCATTTCGGCCTTGCATTGCAGTTTCTCGGACTCGTCGGCAAAAGGCGTCGTGTCGATGGTCTCCATGAACATGTTGATGTTGGCCAGCGCCTTGTAGCAGTGGTTCCACAGCCACGAGACATTGCCGTTGTTGGCATCCAGACCGTAGTAGTCCGTAAGACCCGTATCGCCCTGATTCTTGCCGCGCAGGAAGAGGTCCGTGCCCAATTCGGTCATCAGCGGCCACTGTCCGTCGCCGCCGTAGAGGTTGTTGATCTTCGTATAGGAGAGGTTCACGAATGCCTTGAGTCCGTTCTCCTCGTTGAAAATGTCGGTGGTCGATCCGTAGGACTCCTCCTCCAGAAAACTTTCGCAGCCGGTGACGCCCGCAAGCAGCGCGGCGGAGGCGAGGATCGTTGCTGTCTTTTTCATGGTCGTTGTGTTTTAGGTTTAGAACTGGACGCTGGCTCCGAAAATGTAATAGGATTCCCACCACGAAATACCGCCCTGGTCGCGGAACCGGCTGTATCCCCACGGATCGTTCATCGTGAAGTAGAAGCGCGTCTTCTTGACGATACGGCCCATCCACCGCTGCGGCAGCGTGTAGCCCACCGTGATGTTGCGGATGTTCACGTAGTCGTTGTCGTAGTAGCCCGCAGCGTCGAGGTACTTGATCGACTGTCCCTCGACCGGACGGGGATAGCGGTCGGTCGGATGCTCGGGCGTCCAGTAGTCGATCTTGTAGGTGTTCCAGCGGCCCAGTTGGTTGGCCCAGCCGCCCGTACTGCGGCTGTCGTAGGCCAGGGCGCCGAACTCACCGTAAGAAGTCGAGGTTCTTCCACTGGCCGCTGATCGACAGTCCGCCGACCCAGTCGGGGCGCGTCGTGCCGAGAATGGTGCGGTCGTTGCCGTCGATCACGCCGTTGCCGTCGAGGTCGGCCACCTTTACTTCGCCGGGCTTCTGCCCGTAGAGGGCGGCCAGATCGGCCTCGTCGAGTCGCCAGATGCCCACCTGCTTGTAGTTGTAGTGTACGCCGTTCACCGGATAGCCCACGAAAAGGTTGTTGTTCAGGTCCTGCTTCATGCCGGGATCCTGCAGACGCACCAGCTCCTCCTTGTTGCGGTAGTAGGAGAGATTGACGTTGAGGGTGAAGTCCTTCTTCTGGATGGGAACCGTCGAGAGCGAAATCTCCCAACCGCGGTTGCGCGTGTCGCCGATGTTCGTCCAGGCCTGGTTGAAGCCCGTGGTGTAGGGCAGCACCTTCAGGTAGAGCAGGTCGTAGCTCTTCGAATCGTAGTACTCGACCGTACCGAAGATGCGGCCGTTCAGGAACCCGAAGTCCAGACCGATGTCGAGCATTTTGTTGCGTTCCCAGCCCAGATCGGGCGCCGGGCGCGTCGAGGGCTCCAGACCCGGAAGGTGGGTCTCGCCGCCGAATCCGAAATTGGCGTAGCAGCCGTAGAGCGAACCGAGCGTGGCGTAGGCCGCGATCGAGTAGTTGCCCGTCATACCGTAGCTGGCGCGCAGTTTGAGGTTGGTGATCCAGTCCGCGTTGTCCTTGACGAAACGCTCCTCCGAAATGCGCCATGCCACGGCGGCCGAGGGGAAGAAGGCCCACTTGCTGCCCGGCGAGAGCTGCGAGGCGCCGTCCTCGCGGAACGAAGCCGTCACGATGTAGCGGTCGTCGAAGGTGTATTGCAGGCGGCCGATGACCGAAACCATCTGGTTGCGGATGAATCCTGAACCGATCGTCTTCGAATCGGTCAGACGGTTCATGTTATACCACAGATAGGCGGGCGATTCCTGGTCCTTTCCCGACATCGAGGAGTTCACCGTCTGACGGTTCTGCATCTCGAAGACGGCCGACACGTCGATGGCGTGCCTGCCGAAGGCCTTCTTGTAGTTGAGGATGTTGTTCCATACCCAGTCGGCCTTGCGGTTGTTGTGCATGCCGGCGACGTTGCGCTCGTCGGTGTAGCCCACGCTGCGGTTGTCGTAGTAGTAGCCGCGCGACGAGAAGGCCGGCGTGTAGGCGAAGTTGGTGTTGAAGGTGAGTCCCTTGCAGAGGTCCACCTGTGCGAAGAAACGCATGTAGATCTTCCACTCCTCGGTCTTGTCCTCGTAGGCTCCGTCCGTTTCGTTCATGTAGGGGTTCTTCACGAACGGGTCGCCGAACGGATACTCGTTGTAGGAGCCGTCCTCGTTGTAGATCGGCGTCAGCGGCGACATGTGGAGGAACGTGTCGAACATGTCGGGCTTGTCGTGGCTCACGTTGTAGAAAGCGCGGTTCGAGATACCCACCTTCAGGAACGGCAGCACCTGATGCGTCAGGTCGGTGGTCAGATAGAAGTAGTCGCGGCGGTCGCCCTCGTAGCGGCCCTCGTTGTTCTTGTAATTGAACGAAACCTTGTACTGGGTCTTCTCGTTGCCCGATGCGATGGTCAGCGAGTGGCTGTGCCACAGGCGTTTCTGGTTGAAATAACGGCCCATCCAGTCGGTGTCCATCTTGCCCATGTTGGCGATCTCGGCCCCGAAGAAGGCCTTGCTGTCGTCCTCGGGCGAGTTCCACGCGCCGGCGGCGCGGCTGGCTTCACGCTGGAAGGCGATGTACTCGTCGGCATCCATCACGTCGAGCGTGCCCCGGTTATTGACGCCCACGCCCACGAAACCGTCGTAGATAACCTTCGTCTTGCCTTTTTTGGCCTGTTTCGTGGTGATGAGGATCACGCCGTTGGCGCCCTTCGCTCCGTAGATGGCCGTCGAGGAGGCATCCTTCAGAATGTCGATCGACTCGATGTCGCCCGGGTTGATCGAGGTGAGCGTCTCGTCGTAGGGAATACCGTCGAGCACGATCAGCGGGTCGTTGCCCGCGTTGGTCGAACGCGTGCCGCGGATGCGGATCGAACCTCCGTCGATGCGGATGCCGGCCACACCGACCAGGCTGGTGGTCAGGTCGTATGCCGGAATGCGGGCGATCTGTTCGGCCGATACCGAAGCCACCGATCCGGTGATGTCCTTACGTTTCATGGCCGTATAGCCCGTCACCACGACATCTTCCAGACCGATCATGTCCTCGCGCAGCGTCACGTCGATCCGTGTGCGCGTCCCGACCTTTTCCTTCTGCGACATCATTCCGAGGAAGCTGAATTCCAGTTCGTCGTCGCTTCCGACCCCTTCGATGCGGTAGGCGCCCGAGGCGTCGGTCGATACGCCGAGCGAACCGCCCACGACAGTCACGGCCGCTCCGGGAATCGGATCGCCCTTGCCGTCGCGGACCGTTCCGCCGACGGTGCGTTCCCGTGCGGGGGGGGGAACTTCGGTCTGGACCGGTTCCGATCCGGCTGCCGACGTTCCGGGCAGCAGCGAGACCGCCAACAAAAGGACCGCGCACTTTCTGAAGATTCCGCCCGATCCGTCCCAACGGGTCCGTGCGTAATTCTGGTACAGATTCTTCATAACAAGTTCATTTAGGTTAGGTTTTTTATGTTTGAATCATATATATTTGTTCATACATATATGAACAACGCAAATATAGGGATAGATTTTCAAAAATGCAATACTTCGGATATTTTTTCATCGTTTTCCGGTTCCGGACGACTTGGTGTGAGTGAAAACCGACGCAGGAAACTCTGCCGATCCGTTTAAAAAGAGAGCGGGCTCCGACGGGTACGACCCGCCCGACGCCCGCGTCCGGAGCATTCCGCCGTTCGGCGCAAGGTCCGTAGCCCCGCTTCCGGCATAATTTCCGCCCTGCAGAGAAGCGGTGGAGAGAAGCGGATGCAAATATCATCTGTTTCACCTGTTGTACGTACATAGACGGGCAGGACCTGCGATAAGCCCGATGCCGGTTGTCCGGGTGGTCGCTCATGTCGGCATTGTCCGAACCCCCGAGGCCGAGCTGTCCGGCCGGCCCGTCGAGCGGGCGGATGATCTCGCTGTCGCCCGGCTTTGCCGGGATGCCCGCCCATCGGCCATCTCGACGGTCCGGGTGGGCCGTGGCGCGCTCCTTCGACAGCGCGGTCCGGTCGGCCGTGACCCGGAGGGCATAGGAACGGTCCGAAGAGCGGATCGCACAGGACGGGAGCCGCGCCCCGAGGCGTCGCATTCCTCGGCACGCGGGACGCCAGCCGGTCGGCGATACGACCGATCCGGTCGGCATGGGGCGCTTCGGTCCGGTAACCGCCGAACATCGGCCGGTTGATCTATGTGCACGCCCTGTCCAAGGTCTGTCGGATGCCCGGCGGGCCTTGTCTCCGACGGCCGAAGTTCCGAAAAGAGCGCCCGAAGGCCGGAAAAATCGCGCGAACAATTGCATAATTAAAAAAGATTCATTATGTTTGCACATATAAAAAATAAACATACATATATTCATGAATACATCGCTGCACACACGTTCGAACTACGACAAGTTTCCGGCGACGGAAACGGAAGGCCGCATCTGGCGCGGCTGGGAGGAGATCGGCGCTGAGCTCGTACGATGCACCGATATCGAGCGTCCGCTGGTGGTGTTCGACACCTACCACGGCGTATGCGACGAGGAACTGACAGGGGCGCTTGCCCGTATATGGCCCGAGGCCGAGCTGATCCGCACCGAGGAGCTTTTCCGCGACGAACGGCAGATCCGCTCCATGACCGACCCCTATGTGACCGACGACGAGTTGTTCGGCTATCTCACGCCGCTCGGCCTGGCCGACTTCTTCGACCCCGAACGCCTGAACGAGGCCCGGGAACGGATCCGGCATCGTGAACGCCGGACGATCGTCTATGGCAGCGGTGCGGGCTACGTCGCACCGAATGCCGACCTGACGCTCTACGCCGACATGGCCCGCTGGGAGATTCAGCGGCGTTTCCGCGCCCGTGCCATTCACGGACTGGGTGTGGACAACTCGGCAGAAAGCCCCGCCCGGCAGTACAAGCGCGGCTACTTCAACGACTGGCCTGTGCTGGACAACCACAAGAAGAGCCTCTACAACCGCGTCGATTACTGGATCGACACGCACCGTCCGGGGCGTCCGCTGATGATCGCGGCCGAGACCTTCATGCAGGGTATCGGGCGTACGGTGCGTCGTCCGTTCCGGGTCGTGCCGTTCTTCGACCCTGCGCCGTGGGGCGGTCAGTGGATGAAGGAGGTCTGCGACCTCGACCGCAGGCAGGCCAATTTCGGCTGGTGCTTCGACTGCGTTCCGGAGGAGAACAGTCTGCTGCTGCGCGTCGATGGCGAATTGTTCGAGATGCCGGCTCAGAACCTCATTTACCTTCGTGCGCAGGAGCTGCTGGGCGCCGCCGATCGCCGGCGTTTCGGCGAGAGCTTCCCGATCCGTTTCGACTTCCTGGACACCATCGGCGGAGGCAACCTCAGCCTCCAGGTCCATCCCACCGACGAATACATCCGCCGTACGTTCGGCATGCGCTACACGCAGGACGAGAGCTACTACCTGCTCGATGCCGAGCCCGGCGCCTGCGTCTATCTCGGCGTGAAACGGGGCGTCGATCCCGAAGAGATGCTCGCGGCGCTCCGCACGGCCCGGCGGGGAGACGCGGCGTTCGATGCCGAGCGTTTCGTGAACCGCTTCCCGGCCCGCAAGCACGACCACTACCTGATTCCGGGCGGTACGGTCCACTGCTCGGGAGCCGGCGCCATGGTCCTTGAGATCAGTGCCACGCCCAATATCTTCACTTTCAAAATGTGGGACTGGGGCCGCATGGGGCTCGACGGCAAACCCCGCCCGATCAATATCGGCCACGCAGCCCGCGTCATCGACTGGACGCGCGACACGGACGAGATACTCCGCCGCCACTGCAACCGCTTCGAACCGATCGCCGAGGGCGAGGGCTGGCGCGAGGAGCGCACCGGACTGCACGAAGCCGAATTCATCGAAACCCGCCGCCACTGGTTCACCGGTATCACGCCCCACACGATGCAGGGCGGCGTCGAGGTGCTCAACCTGGTCGAAGGCGACGCCGCCGTCATCGAGAGCCCTGCGGGAACGTTCGAACCCTTCACGGTGCACTACGCCGAGACCTTCATCATTCCCGCTTCGATCGGCAGCTACACGATCCGGCCGCTCGTTCCGGGTACGTTCTGCGGTACGGTCAAGGCTTATGTACGACACTGACAACAACTAATATACGATCGACCATGTACGAAACCGACCCACGTATCGTCCTTACGCTCGACGCCGGAGGCACGAACCTCGTCTTCTCGGCGATCGCCGGTAACCGCGAGATCGTCGGCCCGATCCATTTCCACTCGGAGCCGGAAGATCTCGACCGCATGCTCTCGACCCTCGTCGAGGGATTCGAAGCCGTGCGGCGGCAGCTTCCCGGAGCACCCGTCGCCATCAGTTTCGCCTTTCCCGGACCGGCCGACTACGCCCACGGGATCATCGGCGACCTGCCCAACTTCCCGTCGTTCCGCGGCGGCGTGGCGCTGGGACCCTTCCTCGAACAGAAGTTCGGCATCCCGGTGTTCATCAACAACGACGGCAACCTGTTTGCTTACGGCGAGGCCATTTCGGGCGCCCTGCCCGAGGTGAACGCCCTGCTCGAACGTTCCGGATCGACCAAACGCTACCGCAATCTGCTCGGCGTGACGTTCGGTACGGGATTCGGCGCCGGCGCCGTGATCGACGGCCGGCTGCTGACCGGCGACAACGGATGCGGCGGCGACGTCTGGGTATTCCGCAACAAGCACCACGAAGGCATGATCTGCGAGGAGAGCGTCAGCATCCGCGCCATTCGCCGTGTTTACGGCGAGCTGACCGGCGCGGACACCGTTCCGCTCACCCCGCGCGACATCTTCGACATCGCCGAAGGAACGCGCGAGGGCGACCGCGATGCCGCACGAGAGAGCTTCCGCCGGTTCGGCGAGGTGGCCGGCGACGTCATCTCGCAGGCCCTCACGATCATCGACGGCATCGTCGTGTTGGGGGGCGGCCTGACCGGAGCGGCCGAATACTTCATGCCCGCTCTGCTCGCGGAGATGCGCGGCGAGATCGGCTCCTTTGCCGGCGACCGCTTCCCGCGGCTACAGATGCGGACCTTCGACCTCGACACACCGGAGGAGGCCGCGGAGTTCTTGCGCGAGAAATCGGTGCCGGTAGCCGTTCCCCGCTCCGAAAAGCGCGTCCGCTACCACCACGTTCGCCAAACCCCCGTCGTCCGTTCGAAACTCGGCGCCAGCCGGGCCATCGCACTGGGGGCCTACGCCTTCGCCATCGCGGAGCTCGACCGGAGGCAATAGGACCCGGCAGCAATTATGCCCGGCATCGGCCGACCGCTGCGTGGACCTCGTCACTCACCGCGGCACGCTGCGTACCGCCTCGCCCGACGCCCTGCCCGCGGTCGTGGGAGAATGCAACGCTCTGAACCGTTCGACCGAACGGCCCGATCTGCGCCAGGACGTACATTTTTGCCTCGACGACGACCTCTGGGGCACGAACTTTCCTATGTGGCGGGGCGGCGATATGCGCTGCCGGTTCCGGGCGGAGTGGATCGGAGAGACGGAATGTTCAGAGAAACCGTGAAAATTAGTGCAAAACGATTATCTTTGTATTGGCGAATCCAACTACCGACAGAAGATGAACGCACAGATTGATTTTTCGAGCAAGACGCCCTATCACGTGCAGGCGGAACATATCCTGCGCCAGATGATCAATACCGAGAAATACCGTTCGGGAGCCATCCTGCCCAACGAGGTGGAACTCGCACAGGAGCTCAAAATATCGCGCAACACCCTCAGACAGGCCATCAACCGGTTGGTGAACGAAGGCCTGCTGCTCCGCAAGAAGGGGGTGGGCACCACGGTCAATACGCTGGGCAGGGCCAGCAGCAACGCCCGCAACTGGATGAGTTTCTCGCAGGAGATGAAGGCGCTGGGCATCACGATCAAAAATTACGAACTGCATATATGTTGGGAACAGGCCGCTCCCGAGGTGACCCGGTTCTTCCGGGTGGCTTCCGACATGCGCATGTTGCGCATGTCGCGCGTGCGCGGCAGCGAGCAGGCGCCGATCGTCTATTTCTATTCCTATTTCAACCCCGCCATCGGGATGACCGGCGAGGAGGACTTCACACAGCCTCTCTACACGATGCTCGAACAGCGCTACGGCGTCATCGTCCACAAGTCGGTCGAGGAGGTGAGCGCCATGCTGGCCGACGAGGAGCTGGCCGCCAAACTCGGCATCAGGGTCGGCGATCCGATTCTCAGGCGCAAGCGGCTGGTGCTCGATGCCACGGGATTCCCCGTCGAGTTCAACGTCGGCTATTACCGTGCCGATTCGTTCACCTACCGTATCGAAGCCGAGAAATAACCCGAACGATCCGATGAATAAAAACGACAACCGCTCCGTAAGCAAACTGCTGCCCGTCCTCTTCGGTTTCTTCGTGATGGGATTCTGCGACGTGGTGGGTATCTCGACCAGCTACGTGCAGAAAGATTTCGCACTCAACGAGACCCTCGCCGGATTCATCCCCTCGATGGTCTTCATCTGGTTCCTGCTGCTCTCGATTCCCGCGGCACTGGTCATGAACCGCATCGGGCGCAAGAAGATGGTGCAGGCGAGCAACCTCGTCACCGTCGCCGGCATGCTCATCCCCTTCATCGATTACAATCTGGTCACCTGCATGGCGGCCTTCGCCCTGCTGGGCATCGGCAACACGCTGCTGCAAGTGTCGCTCAACCCGCTGCTGACGAATGTCGTGCGTCCCGAGACGCTGACCAGCTCGCTCACGGCCGGACAGGTGGTCAAAGCCGTGTCGTCGTTCTGCGGACCGTTCATCGCCGCATTCGCCGCCGGAGAGCTGGGCGACTGGCAGTACCTCTTCCCGATCTATGCCGCCATCACGCTGCTGTCGGCCCTCTGGCTTCTCTGCACCCCGATCCGCGAGTCGCGCGAAACGCAGCCTGCTTCGTCGGTCGGAGCGGCCTTCTCGCTGCTGAAGGACCGCACGGTGCTGATCCTTTTCCTCGGCATCGTCTTCGTCGTGGGCGTCGATGTGGGCATGAATACGGTCGCACCCAAGCTGCTCATCGAGCGCAGCGGATACGCCGTCGAGCAGGCCGGAATCGGATCGAGCGTCTACTTTGTCTGCCGTACGGTCGGCGCACTGCTCGGTTCGCTCCTGCTCGTGCGCATGAGCGATGTCCGCTACTTCCGGATTCACATTTTCGCCGCCATCGCCGCCATGATCGCACTCTGGTTCACCCATGCAACGGCCGGCATGCTGGTGCTGGTCGGCCTGATCGGCTTCGCCTGTTCGAGTATCTTCTCGGTGATCTATTCGGCGGCGCTCAAGAGCCATCCGGACAAGGCCAACGAGATTTCGGGGCTGATGATTACGGGTGTCTGCGGCGGTGCAGTGATCCCGCCGCTGATGGGCGCCTCGGCCGATTTCGCCGGCAGTCAGATCGGATCGCTCGTCGTCATCGGTTGCTGTATGGCCTACCTGGCCGTCTGCGCCCTCCTGCTGCGCCGTTTCGAGACGGGAAAATAAACGGACGCAACGTTCCCGGGCCGAGCAAAGGGAGCGGCGGCGAACCTCGCAGGGTTTCGCCGCCGCTCTTTCGTGTCTGGACCGGGGAAGAATCACTCCACGCCCCATGCCCGGTTGGGTTCGGGGCCCATTTCCAGTTCCAGTTCTCCGCCGTCGAGCAGAGCGGCGGCCGGGAAGCGGAAACTCCGGAGCGGCTTACCGTCGAGCGACGCACGCTGCACGTAGATGTTGCGGCGCGAAGCGTTTTTCGCCCGGATGGTGAAGGTCTCGCCGCGGCCGTAGCGTCCGCCGAGGTCGATCGTCACCTCTTCGAAAATCGGACTGGCGATCTCGAAGACCGGATCCACGCGGCAGCCTCCGTCGGTCTGGAAGAGTCCGAGCGAGGCCAAAACGGCCCAGGCGCTCATCTGTCCCTGATCCTCGTCGCCGAGGTAGGCGTTGGCGATGCCGCGACCGTAATAGCGGTCCAGGATCGAGCGGCTCCAGCGCTGCGTTAGCCACGGGGCGCCGGCGTAGTTGAACAGAAAGGCGAAGTGCATCGACTGTTGGTTGCCCTGCACGACGGGGTGGTCCCAATACTGATCGTTGGGAGCGTTGTAGCGCCACGCCTCGTCCTGCGCGAAGCCCCATTCCAGACGCTCGAGGAAGCGCTCGCGTCCGATTTTCCGCACCAAAGCCGGAATATCCTGCGGCACGAAAAAGGTAAGCTGCCAGGCGTTGCCCTCGACATAGTGGTGGTTGGCCCCGCTGCGGAAGGGGTCGAAGGGGGCAGCCCAGCGGCCCTCGCTGTCGCGCAGATGGCAGTAGCCGGCATCGCTGATGACGTTCCGCCACCAGTAGCCGCGGTCGTTGAAGGTCCGCCACGTCTCGTCGTCGCCGAGGGCGCGGGCCAGTTGGCCGACCGTCCAGTCGTCGTAGGAGTACTCCATCGTGTTCGAGAAGCGGCCCTTGTCGCTCGGCACGTAGTGGTATTGCATGTAGGCCGCCAGATCGCGGTTGCCGGCAAAGCCGTTGAAAACCTTCCGTGCGGGCGTCGTCTGCATCTTCACGGCCGCCTCGAGGGCTTTCTGTCCGTCGAAGTCGCGGATGCCCATCTGCCAGGCCGAGACGATCAGCGGAATCTCGTGTTCGGCGACCATCACCGGGACGTAGTTCAGGCCCGCAGGGCCCTTGGCCAGCCATCCGTTGGCATCGTACATCGCCAGTTGCGAGCGCACCCAGCGGCCCGACCACTCGGGCGTCACGAGGTTCCAGAAGGGATTGAGGTTCCAGAAGGTGTTCCAGAAGGCATCGCATCCGAGCATCGCATCGTTTGCCGGATCGGCCACGCAGCGTACCCGGCCGTCGGTCGAGACCCACTCGCCATTGACGTCGCTCCACGTATTGCGACTGCAAAGCGCACGGTACATGTTGTTGTAGAAACGCTGCTTTTCGAGGTAGTCGTCCGAGCGGACCCGAACGCGGGAGAAAAGATCGTTCCACGTCGCCCGCTGGTTGGCGCACACGGCCTCGAAGTTCCAGCCGAAGGGGACCGAAATCTCCGTGGATAGGTTCTCGGAGGCGTTCCCGACGCTCACGAGCGAGATGCCCGAGCGCACCTGAACGATGGAATCCTCCGCAGGATCGAAGACGGCGAAGAGTCCGGCCTCGCGGCACGGTCCGCACGACAGGCCGTCTGTCTGCTGTTGGAGTTCATCGTCGCACCAGCTGCCCAGCCGCTTGATCGGCCGGTCGAATTCGATGACGAAATGCAGCGTATAGTCCTGGTCGGCGTCGTTGCTCCAGACTCCCCGCGAATACTGGCGGCACGAGCCCTCGATCCGCCGGTCGCCCGTCTGCCGGACCGAGACGTCGCGCAGCTCGAAGTCGTATTCGGCCTGCGGGTGCAGTTCGATGAGGATACGGCCCTCGCCCCGGTCCGTCGGGAAGGTGAAACGGCTGAATCCGCAACGCGTCGTGGCGGTCACCTCTGCATGGATCCCGTAATCGGTCAGGTCGGCCGCATAGCAGCCGATTCCGGCTTGCTCCGTCCGTTTGTCGATGCGCGAGCGGTAGCCCTCGTCGGGGTTGCGCTCGTCTCCGACCCGGACCTTCAGCTCGCCGTTGGTCGCCATGAGACCCAGTCCGCCGAGCGTCCACTCGTGAATGTGGCTGAAACAGCCGATCGTCTCGAACGAAGGCTGGTAGCCGGCCTGCCAGCCTGCATTCTGGTTGTCGGGCGAGAGCTTGACCATGCCGAAAGGCATCCACGGTCCGGGAGCGATCATCCATCGCGAGTGGGCCGTACCGATGCGCGTATCGACGTAGTCGGCCAGGGTTTGCTCGGGCCGGGGAGCCCGTTCGATACATCCGGAGGCCACTTCGCGTCCGTCGCACAGCACCCGGTAGCAGCTCGTCCGGGTGCGGCGCACGGCAGGCATCGGCACCTCGAAGCGCGAACGGCCCGCCTCGACACGTCGGTTGAAGAGTTCGCGGCCGTCTATCTCGACGCTCAGCGTCGGTGTCGCTCCGAGCCACTCGACATCGACCAGCAACGGCTGCACACGCTTGCCGTCATGGTCCGATTCATACGGAGCCGCCGCCACGTCGCGCACGAACAACCCTTCGGACTGCGTCGGACGCACGGACGATGGGCCCTCGAGCGCCACCCGGTCGAAGAGTATCCACGACCCTTCGAGCACGGTCACATGCACCGTGTTGCCGCCCTTGCGCAGCGTGCCGCGCCGGAGCGGCATCTCGAGCCGGCGCGGCGTCGCACGCTCGAAGCGTCCGGTCAGCGAAAGCGTATCGACAGTCGGCTCCTGCTGGCCGTAACGACGGCCGGCAGCGGTCGGATCGTCGGGGTCGTTGAGTCGGAACCAGGCATCCTGTCCGTTTACGCTCACCTTGACCAGCGGCGGGAACCGCTTGGCGTAATCCGCCAGATCGACCGCCAGCAGGCAGTCGTCATCGGGCTGTTCGTCGAGGCCGAAAAGGATATTGACCTCGTGGGTGCGCCATCCCGACGTGGGCCAGGTTCCGCCCCACGTGTCGGCCGGCCCCGGCAGCACATAGGGAAAATCGGTCGAAGGATCGGAGTGCCCGACCAGATAGAATTTGTCCTCGTAGCCGAAGTCCCGGGCCAGGAAGTCCCGGAATCCGTCGGGCGCAAGGGCGAACCCGTCGGGACGGCCGTCCGGTTCGCCCACCGTCCAGATCGTCGCATCGGACGCCGCCGCAGTCCGCACGGCCAGGGCGCAGCTCAGGACGAACGCCGGCCGCATAAGGCTTTTCATCTTCATCGTATTGCAGTTTTCGGTTCGTGAGAGAATATAAATGTATAAACATTTATTATTAGTCGGGATAAAAATAACCGATATCTTCGAAATATCAAAATGCGAGGCACGGATTCCGTTCAGAAGATCCGGAATTTGTGCTGGATTCTTCATTCTATTGAGTGCCGAAGAGAAATGAATGACCGACGGCCGAACGGGTGGGAGAATCCGATACCGATCTGATAAAGCGGATGGGTCAAATTCAAATACTTGAAATACGATCCGGTTCGAAGCCTGTTGCCGCAGTGTGTCGCTGGACGGTTCCGATTCGGTTACGCTGGCGGCTGTCGCAGACCGGCTCTCGGTGACCTGTTGTGCCGTAGTCGGAGGATACGGATAGCGGGGGAATGGCGGAATGCCTGTTCGGGAAGCAAATGTCGCCGCAGGCCGATATGCAGAGGGATATATACGAAAGAAGCGATCTTGCGATCGCTTTTGATTAGGCTGTCAGCCTTGTTTCGTGAACCCGCTGGGGCTCGAACCCAGGACCCCAACATTAAAAGTGTTGTGCTCTACCTGCTGAGCTACGGATTCTCCGTCGGCCAAAGGAAAATGCTTTCCGTTTTGGTGGTGCAAATGTATGGATTATTTTTGTTTTACCAAAATAAAACGGTATTTTTGTATTCGCTAAAATGAATTTTTAACTCTGTAAAAACGAATATTCCTATGTGTAAAGCGCTAATTATCGGAGCCGGAGGCGTCGGTACGGTGGTGACGCAGAAAATCGCCGCCGATCCCGTCTTCACGGACGTCATGCTGGCCAGCCGTACCAAATCCAAATGCGACGCCGTGGCGGCCGCCATCGGCGGTGACCGGGTGAAGACCGCCGAGGTCGATGCCGACAACGTCGCCCAGCTGTGCGAGCTGTTCCGGGCGTTCAAACCCGACATCGTGGTCAATGTGGCCCTGCCGTATCAGGACCTCACGATCATGGACGCCTGCCTCGAATGCGGCTGCAATTACCTCGATACGGCCAACTACGAGCCGCGCGACGAGGCGCATTTCGAATATTCGTGGCAATGGGCCTATCAGGACCGCTTCAAGGCCGCGGGTCTCACGGCGATCCTCGGCTGCGGCTTCGATCCGGGCGTGACGGCCGTCTTCACGGCCTATGCCGCCAAGCACCATTTCGACGAGATCCATTACCTCGACATCGTGGACTGCAACGCCGGCAATCACGGCATGGCGTTCGCCACGAACTTCAACCCCGAAATCAATATCCGCGAGGTGACGCAGAAGGGCCGCTACTACGAGAACGGGCAGTGGGTGGTGACCGAGCCGCACGAAATCCACCGGCCGCTGCACTATCCCGGCATCGGCGAACGCGAGTCGTACGTCATCTACCACGAGGAGTTGGAGTCGCTCGTGAAGAATTATCCGACGATCCGGCGCGCCCGGTTCTGGATGACCTTCGGGCAGGAGTACCTCACGCACCTGCGCGTGATCCAGAATATCGGCATGGCGCGTATCGACCCGATCATCTACAACGGCGTGGAGATCGTTCCGATCCAGTTCCTCAAGGCCGTGCTTCCGGACCCCAAGTCGCTGGGCGCCAACTACCACGGCCAAACCTCGATCGGCTGCCGCATCCGGGGTGTGAAGGACGGTAAGGAGCGTACCTATTACATTTACAACAACTGCGACCACGAGCAGGCTTTCCGCGAGACCGGCACGCAGGCCGTGAGCTTCACGACGGGCGTTCCGGCGGCGCTCGGCGCTTCGATGTGGGCCAAGGGCCTGTGGCGAGGAGCCGGCGTGTTCAACGTCGAGGAGTTCGATCCCGATCCGTTCCTGGCCGAACTCGGCCCGCAGGGATTGCCGTGGCACGAACTGTTCGACGTGGATATCGAAGTCTGACGGCGGGGCTTTTCGGCCTTCGCCGCGGTACGGAGCGGACGGTTGCGGAAGCAGCCGCCCGCTCCGCGCGTTTTGAGGGGCGGCTGAGCGACAGGGCGGGGTGCTCCGCACCGTATTTCCGGTTTTCGGACCTCCCGGGCCTTCTTCGGGTAGGGCAGGGGCTTCTGCGTGCGGGGTGCGGGGGGGGGCCCGAAGCCGTTTCTTCGGGCAGGCCTCCCGCTGTGGGGACCTTTTCCGGGCGAAAGAGCGATAATTCGCCTGTATTATTATCATATATGATACATTTTTCGTATCTTTGAATCGTGTAACCGCTCCCGGACAGGCGGGGGTAATTAAACGACAAGACGATGAAACGTATCCTATGTGCGGTCGGTGCGCTGATGATGTGTGCGACGCCGCTCTTCGCCGTCGGGGCGAAGGACAAAGAAAAGACCGAATTCAACAGGCATTGGTTTATGCAGGTGCAGGCGGGTGCTGCCTACACGCTCGGCGAGACGGGATTCGGCGATCTGCTGTCGCCCGCGGCGGCCCTTTCGGCCGGCTATCGGTTCTCGCCCGTGTGGGGGCTGCGTTTCGGCCTCGGCGGATGGCAGGCCAAAGGGGCCTGGGTTTCGCCCGAAATGCACTACAAGTTCAATTACTTGCAGGGGAATGTCGAGGCCATGCTCGATCTGGCGAATCTGTTCGGGCGTTTCAACCCCGTCCGGACGGTCAATCCCTATCTGTTCGCGGGTGTCGGGGTCAGCGGGGCGTTCGACAACGACGAGGCCAACGCGATCTGCGACAAGGGATACGCGATGGAGAACGTCTGGTCCGGCGGCAAGGTTTTCGTGGCGGGACGCCTGGGTGCGGGATTGAATTTCCGGCTTTCGGACTGCGTGCTGCTGGGCGTGGAGGTGAATGCCGACATGCTCTCCGATAAGTTCAACTCGAAGAAAGCGGGAAATGTGGATTGGCAGTTCAACGCGCTGGCGGGACTGACCTTCCGCTTCGGAAAGACCTATCGGAAAAAGGCCGCCGCGGTTCCGCCCGCACCCGTGGCTCCCGCCGCTCCGGCGGAGCCCGCCCCCGAGCAGCCCGCTCCGGAGCCCCGGCCCGAACCAGCTCCGGCTCCGGTTCCCGTCGCGGAGAAACCCGTTCCGCTGCGCGAGGATATCTTCTTCCGGATCGGATCGTCCGAGATTCGGGCGTCGGAACGGCCGAAGGTGGAGGCGCTGGCCGATTATCTCAGGGCGCATCCGGAGACGACGGTCTCCGTGACGGGCTATGCGGATGCGGCCACGGGCGGCAAGGCCCGCAACCTGCAACTGTCGATGCTGCGCGCCGCGGGCGTGTCGGAGGCTCTGCAGCAGGCCGGAATCGCGGCGGACCGTATCCGGGTCGATTACAAGGGCGATTCGGAGCAGCCGTTCGCCACGGCGGCCGAAAACCGCGTGAGCGTCTGCGTGGCGCAGTGATCCGTTCCGGCACGCCGGGCACGGCCGGGCGGGTAAGTATAAATACCTATTTATCGGAAATTCCCGGGGGACGGCATGGACTGTTCCCCGGGAATTTGCTAATTTTGTCCGTTTTTTAGAGAAACGCCTTTCGATGATCGACTTTCTGACAATGCCTTCGCCGTGCTATGTTCTCGACGAGCGGCTGCTGGACGCGAACCTGGCCGTGATCGACCGCGTGCGCCGCGAGTCGGGCGCCGAGGTGATCGTCGCGCTGAAGGCCTGCGCCATGTGGAGCATCTTTCCCGAGCTGGCCCGGCACTCCGACGGCGCCACGGCCTCTTCGGCCGCCGAAGCGCGTCTGGTTTTCGAAGAATTCGGCCGTCCGGCCCATACCTACGCACCCGTCTATACGGATCGCAACATCGACGAGATACTGCGTTGCAGCGACCACATCACGTTCAATTCCGTGGCGCAGTTCGAGCGTTTCGGACAGCGGGCGCTCATCCGCGGCATTTCGTGCGGACTGAGGATCAACCCGGAGTATTCGCCCGTCGGGACGGACCTCTACAACCCCTGCGTTCCCGGTTCGCGGCTGGGCGTCACGGCCGGCGAGCTGCGCGAGCTGCCCGCGGGCATCGAAGGGCTGCATTTCCATGTCCTGTGCGAATCGCGTCCCGCGCACCTGCGGCTGGCGCTCGAGGCCGTCGAACGGCGCTTCGGCCGTCTGCTCGACCGCGTCGCGTGGCTCAACATGGGCGGCGGCCACCTGATGACCCATGCCGAATACGACTGCGACGAGCTGATCGCCCTGCTCCGCGAATTCCGTTCGCGTCATCCGCACCTGCGGCTGATTCTCGAACCGGGCAGCGCCTTCACCTGGCGCACGGGCTATCTGGTCTCCACGGTGGAGGACATCGTGACGAACGGCGGCGTGCATACGGCGATGCTCGACGTGTCGTTCGCCTGCCACATGCCCGACTGCCTCGAAATGCCCTACAAGCCGGCCATCGTCGGGGCGCACGATCCCGCCGAGGGGGAGACGCGCTGGCGCATGGGCGGCACGAGCTGCCTGGCGGGGGACTACTGCGGCGACTGGGCCTTCGACCGTGCGCCGCAGGTCGGCGACCGCGTCGTTTTCGAGGATATGATCCATTATACGATGGTCAAGACGACGATGTTCAACGGCGTGCAGCACCCCGCGATTCTCATCGCGCGGCGCGACGGCAGCGTGGAGACCGTCCGGGAGTTCGGCTACGAGGATTTCAAGAGCCGCATGTCGTGAGCTCCGCCCGGGAGCGCGCCGGAAAACAAGCCAATGCAAACAAGCCATAATAACCCATACATGGAAAATTTCACACCTACTTCCTACACCCTCGAATGTGTCGCCACGGGACGCGAGTTCGAAGACACGGGCTGGGTCCTGTCCGATCCGCAGTGCAAGACGCCGTCGCTCGTGCGGGCGCGCTATGCCAAGCGGCAGATCGACGTGAAACCCGCCGAGTGGGGGCTCTACCGCTTCGCCGACTGGATGCCCGTGCGGCGGATGCTCAAGGGCTCCTCGGCTCCCGTGACCTACAAGAGCCGGGGTTTGGCCGAGCGGCTCGGGCTGGAGAACCTCTGGATCACGTTCAACGGCTACTATCCGGCCATCGGCGCCACGATGACCACCTGCTCGTTCAAGGAGACCGAAGCCTATTCGGTCTGCGGCCGCGCCGCGGCGGACGAACAACGCGTGCTGGTGGTGGCGTCGGCCGGAAATACGGCCCGTGCCTTCGCCAAGGTCTGCTCGGACAACGGCATCCGCCTGCTGCTGTCGGTTCCCTACGACAATATCGGCGCGCTCTGGTTCGAGGAGCCGCTGAACCCCTGTGTCAAGCTGATCTGCTGCGCCGCGGGCGGCGACTATTTCGATGCCATTTACCTGAGCGATCTCGCGCTCAAAGGTCCCGGGTTCTATGCCGAGGGCGGCGCGAAAAACATCGCCCGGCGCGACGGCATGGCCTGCACGGTGCTGTCGGCCGTGACGGCGATCGGCCGCATCCCCGACTACTATTTTCAGGCCGTGGGCAGCGGTACGGGCGCCATCGCGGCGTGGGAGGCCAATCAGCGCCTCGTCGCAGACGGCCGTTTCGGGCAGAACACCATGAAGCTGATGGTGTCGCAGAACGCACCGTTCGTCCCCATGTACGACGCCTGGCAGGCCGATTCGCGCGCGATGCTGCCCTATGACGAGGACAAGGCGCGCCGCGATGCGGAGATCATCGACGCCAAGGTGCTGTCGAACCGCCATCCGCCTTACGGGCTGGCCGGCGGTCTGTACGACGCGCTGAAAGCCACGGGCGGCGATATTTTCGTGGCGACGAACGCCATGGCCCGCAAGGCCCGCAAGCTCTTCAGGGAGACCGAAGGGGTCGATATTTATTCGGCGGCGGGCGTCGCCACGGCGTCGCTCATCAACGCCGTGGCCGCCGGCAGGGTCGAGCGGGACGCCACGATCATGCTCAACATCACGGGCGGCGGCGAGGAGCACTTCAAGGAGGGCAAGGAGCTGTGGTATCTCAAGCCGAGCCTGGTCTTTCCGCTCGATCCCGATGCCGACGACGTGGTGTCGAAGGTCGAGGCGCTGTTCTGATCCGAAAAATTGCTTACCTTTGCGGCGGTTCGAACCGGGGGCGTGCAGCCGGCCCGGTCCGGACCGCCGGATTTTTATTTTATCAACCCAAACAAAACGACAACATGGAACACATTCTGCAGAAGCGGATTCCCTGCTTCAAGCGTTGGAGCCGCAAGGGCTGGTCGGTCTTTGCGAGCCTGCACCGCTACGTGAAGATCGGAGTCCTCGCCGCCGGAATGTCGATCCTGCTGCTCGCGACACAGGGCGCATCCGCGCACAACGCCGACACGACCGCCGTCCTCAGGACGTTGCGGATCCGTGAGGTCGGCATCACGGGAACCCAGACGGCTCCCGTGCGGAACGCCCGGTCGCACACCCCGCTTTTCGACCGGAAAGCTTTCGCCGCGGAGCCCGTCCAGACGCTGGAGGCCGCTCTGCGCCTCGCGCCTTCGGTCGATATCCGCGAACGCGGAGGCAAGGGAGCGCAGGCCGACATCTCCGTCCGCGGAGGCTCTTTCGACCAGACGATGGTCCTTCTCAACGGTATTGATTTCACGGATGCCCGCACGGGGCACCAGTCTCACGCGCTGCCGGTCGATCTCGACTGCATCTCGTCGGTGGAGCTGCTCGACGGCCTGCCGGGCGTCGGGGCCTTCGCCGGGGCGGTGAACGTCCGCACGGCGCCGCTGCGGCCGACCTACCTGCGCTTCGAGGGTGCGGGCGGACAGTACGGCTATGCCTATGCCAACCTTTCGGGAGCCGTCACCGAGGGACGCCTCTCGGTGCTCGGCGCGGCTTCCTTCCGCCGCAGCGACGGTTACCGGCACAATACGGACTTTTCCAATTGCAATGCCTACGTGCGGGCCGTCTGCGAGGCTCCCCGTGCCGGACTGTTCGATTTCCAGGCCGGATACCAGGACCGGGATTTCGGGTCCAACGGATTCTATGCGGCCTACAATCCCGACCAGTGGGAACACACCGCGACGGCGCTCGCGTCGCTCCGGTGGCTCAGGAGCGCGGGCCGCTTCTCGTTCGGCGCCTCGGCGAGCTACCGGAAGAATTTCGACCGCTACGACTGGACACGCGGGACGGCGATGAACCGGCACAATACGGACAATGTCGGAGCGCGAGTCTGGAGCGATTACGGTTGGGCGGCGGGCACGACGTCGCTGGGCGGTGACTACGCCTACAACCATATCTTCAGCACGAACCTCGGCGAGAAGCTCGACACGCCGCACGGCCGTTACACCCATGCCGACGCGCGCCATACGGGCAACCTTTGGCTGCGGCACGAGAAACACTGGCGGCGTTTCGACGCCGCGGCGTCGGCCGGGGCGAGTTTCACGCCCTACGGCAGGGCGGCTCTCTGGAGCCTCTCGGGCGGCTGGCGTCCCTCCGAGGCGTGGCGCGTGGAGGCCGGTGCGGCGCAGTCGATGCGCCTGCCGACCTTCACGGATCTCTACTATACCTCCCCGGCACAGGTCAATAACCTCGGCCTGCGGCCCGAACGGGCCGTCACCGTCCGCCTCGGGGCAGGGTATTCCCGGGGCTGCTGGAGCGCTTCGGCCGATGCCTACTACCGGGCCGGCCGCGACATCATCGACTGGGTGTGGTACGACGATGTGCCCGAAAATCCCGAGGCATGGCGCGGCAAGTGGCATTCGGAGCAGACGAGCCGTCTGAACACCTTCGGGATCGAGTTCTCGGGAAGCTACACGGTGCAGGAAGGATTTCTGCGCCGCGTGAGGGTTTCCTACGGATACGTCACCACCGACCGTAACGCCGACATCGTGGCCAGGAGCGCCATGGACTTCATGCGCCACAAGGCGGCGCTCGGGGTCGAATTCCGCTTCCTGCGGCGCATGTCGTTCGCGCTCACGGGTTCGCTCTTCGACCGCAACGGCGACTATACGGCCTATCCCGTCGCAGGTGACTCCTCCCGGACGGAGACGCGCGGTTACGAACCCTATTTCCTGCTCGACGGACGTCTGCAATGGGAGAAGGGGTTCTGCCGCCTCTATGTCGATGCGACGAACCTCACCGACACGCGCTACTGCGATCTGGGAGGTATCCCGCTGCCGGGCTTCTGGTGTACGGCGGGCGTGGTGCTGACCTTCGGACGGTAGGCGTCTCCGTCCGCTCCGGAAGGCGGCCTCTCCGGCGCCGCTGATCCGGAGCTTCCGGCTGCGTTTCCCGGTCCGGACCTTCGGGTCCGGACTTTCTGTTTTTTTGCCCCGGACGCTTTTTTCGTTACGATTTTATCGGAATTGTTCCGGAAATTCGTTATATTTGAAGCAGAGAATCCGAAAACTGCATACGATATGGAAAAGCGAATCGTGGAGTGCGTCCCCAATTTCAGCGAGGGACGCGACAAGGAGGTGATCCGCCGGATCGTCGAAGCGATCGAGGGGGCGGGCGGCGTGAAGGTCCTGGACGTCGATCCGGGCGAAGCGACGAACCGCACGGTCGTCACCTTCGTCGGCGCGCCCGAGGAGGTCGTCGAGGCGGCTTTCGCCGGGGTGAAACGGGCGTCCGAACTGATCGACATGCGCCGCCACAAAGGGGCGCACCCCCGCATGGGGGCCACCGACGTCCTGCCGCTCATTCCCGTTTCGGGCATCACGCTCGAGGAGTGCGCCGCGCTGGCGCGCCGGCTGGCCGAACGCATCGCCTGCGAACTGCGGATTCCGACCTATTGCTACGAGGCTTCGGCTCTGCGGCCCGAGCGGCGGAACCTGGCCGTCTGCCGCGCCGGAGAGTACGAGGCGCTGCCCGAGAAGCTGGCGCACACGGAGACGGCCCCCGATTTCGGGGCGCGTCCCTTCGACGAAGGGGTGGCCCGTACGGGAGCCACGACGGTCGGGGCCCGCGATTTCCTGATTGCCGTTAATTTCAATCTCAACACCACCTCCACGCGGCGCGCCAACGCCATCGCTTTCGACGTGCGCGAGAAGGGGCGGCCGGTGCGCGAGGGAAATCCCGTCACGGGTAAAATCGTGAAGGATGCCGACGGCAACCCCGTCATGCGGCCCGGCACGCTCCGCGCCACGAAGGCCATCGGGTGGTATATCGAGGAGTACGGCATCGCGCAGGTCTCGATGAATCTGATCGATATCGCCGTGACGCCCCTGCATGTCGCCTTCGACGAGGTGTGCCGCAAGGCCGACGCCCGCGGGGTGCGCGTCACCGGCACGGAGATCGTGGGCCTCGTGCCCAAGCGGGCGCTTGTCGAGGCGGGACGCCACTTCCTGCGCAAACAGCGCCGTTCGACGGGTATCGCCGAGGAGGAGATCGTCCGCATCGCCGTCAAGTCGATGGGACTGGACGATCTGAAGCCCTTCCGCCCCGAGGAGAAGGTGATCGAATACCTGCTTGAAGCGGAAGATAAGCAAAAGCGTCTTATCGACATGACCTGCAAGGAATTCGCCGATGAAACGGCGAGCGAATCCCCGGCTCCCGGCGGCGGCTCGATCGCGGCCTATATGGGAGCGCTGGGCGCTGCGCTCGGCACGATGGTCGCCAACCTCTCGTCGCACAAGGCGGGGTGGGACGACCGCTGGGAAGAGTTCTCCGACTGGGCCGACCGGGGACAGGCGTTGCTGCGGGAGCTGCTGCATCTGGTGGACGAGGACACGGCGGCTTTCAACCGCATCATGGCCGTCTTCTCGATGCCCAAATCGACCGACGAGGAGCGGGCGGCGCGCAGTGCGGCCCTGCAGGAGGCGACGCTCTATGCCACGGAGGTCCCGCTGCGGACGATGAAGGCTGCCGTGAAGGTCTTCCCTGTCGTCCGTGCGATGGCCTCGGAAGGCAATCCCAATTCGGTCTCGGATGCCGGCGTGGGCGCACTTGCGGCGCGCAGCGCGGTGCTCGGGGCCTGTCTCAACGTGAAAATCAACGCCGCCGGTCTGAAGGACCGTGCGAAGGCCGACGCCCTCGTGGCCGAAGCCGAGGCGCTGGCCGCCGAAGCCGTGGAGGCCGAGGCCGAAGTGCTGCGAATCGTGGAAGAGAAGATAAAATAGCGGAACGATGACTTTAGCCGAATTTCAAGCCGATATCCGCGCGGGCATTCCCGACCGGCTGCCCGCCGCGAAGCCTTACGACAGACAGATCAACCATGCGCCCAAGCGCAAGGACATTCTCACGCAGGCCGAGAAGGAGCTGGCCCTGCGCAACGCCCTGCGCTACTTCCCCGCCAGGCATCACGCCGTGCTGGCCCGGGAGTTCGCCGCCGAGCTGCGCAAGTACGGCCGGATCTACATGTACCGCCTGCGTCCCGACTACGAGATGCACGCGCGGCCGATCGACGAATACCCCGCGAAGTGCCGGCAGGCCGCGGCCATCATGCTGATGATCCAGAACAACCTGGACAAGGCCGTGGCGCAGCATCCCCACGAACTGATTACCTACGGCGGCAACGGCGCGGTGTTCCAGAACTGGGCGCAGTACCGCCTGACGATGAAGTACCTCTCGGAGATGACCGACCGTCAGACGCTGGTGATGTATTCGGGCCATCCGCTCGGGCTTTTCCCGTCGCATCCCGACGCGCCGCGCGTCGTGGTGACCAACGGCATGGTGATCCCCAACTATTCGAAACCCGACGACTGGGAGCGGATGAACGCCCTCGGCGTCTCGCAGTACGGACAGATGACCGCCGGATCGTACATGTACATCGGGCCGCAGGGCATCGTCCACGGTACGACGATCACGGTGATGAACGCCGCGCGCAAGCGCTTCACCGGGGACCGCACCTCGGCGCGCGGCATGCTGTTCGTCTCGTCGGGGCTGGGCGGCATGTCCGGCGCGCAGCCCAAGGCGGGCAACATATCGGGCGTGGTGTCGGTCGTCGCCGAGATCAACCCCAAAGCCGCGCGGAAGCGCTTCGAGCAGGGATGGGTGGATGAACTGCATGAATCGCTGGATGAGCTGATCCCGCGTATCCGTCAGGCTGTCAAATCGAAAGAGGTCGTATCGCTGGCCTATGTGGGCAACGTGGTGGATCTTTGGGAGCGGCTGGCCGACGAAGGGATCGACGTGGATCTCGGTTCCGACCAGACCTCGCTGCACAACCCCTGGGCAGGCGGTTATTACCCCGTGGGGCTGAGCTACGAGGCGTCGAACAAGATGATGGCCGAGGAGCCGGCGCGTTTCCGCGAGTGCGTGCAGGAGTCGCTGCGGCGGCAGGTCGATGCCATCAACCGCCTGACGGCGCGCGGCATGTACTTCTTCGACTACGGCAACGCCTTCCTGCTGGAGGCGTCGCGTGCCGGAGCCGCCGTCATGGGCGAGGGCGGGCGTTTCCGCTATCCCTCCTACGTGCAGGACATCATGGGGCCCATGTTCTTCGACTACGGCTTCGGACCCTTCCGCTGGGTCTGCACTTCGGGCCGCGCGGAGGACCTCGACACGACGGACCGTCTCGCGGCCGAAGTGCTGGAGGAGATGCTGCGCACGGCGCCGGACGACATCCGCGGACAGCTCGAAGACAACCTCCACTGGATCCGCGAGGCCGGACGCAACCGGCTGGTCGTCGGTTCGCAGGCCCGGATCCTCTATGCTGACTGCGAGGGCCGCACGCGGATCGCGCAGGCTTTCAACCGCGCCATCGCCGACGGCCGCATTTCGGCCCCCGTGGTGCTGGGGCGCGACCACCACGACGTCTCGGGAACCGATTCGCCCTACCGCGAGACGTCGAACATCTACGACGGATCGTGCTTCACGGCCGACATGGCCGTGCAGAACGTCATCGGCGACGCTTTCCGCGGCGCGACGTGGGTTTCGATCCACAACGGCGGCGGAGTGGGCTGGGGCGAGGTCGTGAACGGCGGCTTCGGCATGGTGATCGACGGCTCGGAGGAGTCCGGCCGCCGCATCCGCGAAATGCTCTTCTGGGACGTCAATAACGGCATCGCGCGCCGCAGCTGGGCACGCAACGACGGAGCCGTGGAGGCCATCCGCCGCGAGATGGCCCGCACGCCGGGCTTGCAGGTGACACTGCCCAATTCAGCGGACGACAATGTGATACGCAATGCACTGAACGAAACCGAATCATAAAGATTATCTGTCATGGAACATCATCATATTTCGGCGGAGCGGCTGACCGTCGCCCGCCTCGGCGAAATTCTCGAACGGCGGCTGCCGGTGGCCCTGAGCGACGACGCCCGGGCGCGTATCGTGCGTTGCCGCGAATACCTCGACCGCAAGATGGAGCATCCCGAGCGGCCGATCTACGGCATCACCACGGGCTTCGGGTCGTTGTGCGACATTTCGGTGGGACGCGACGAGCTGGCGCAGTTGCAGAGGAACCTCGTCATGTCGCATGCCTGCGGTACGGGCGAGCGCGTACCGTCGGAGATCGTGCGGCTGATCCTGCTGCTGAAGATCCAGTCGCTTTCGTACGGCCATTCGGGCGTGCAGCTGGCCACCGTGGAGCGGCTCGCGGAGTTCTACAACCGGGGGATTCTCCCCGTCGTTTACCAGCAGGGGTCGCTCGGCGCTTCGGGCGACCTGGCGCCGCTGGCCCACATGAGCCTGCCGCTGCTGGGACTGGGCGAAGTGGAGTGCGAGGGGCGGGTGCGCCCGGCCTCGGAGGTACTCGGCGAGCTGGGGTGGAAACCCCTCGAGCTACAGTCGAAGGAGGGGCTGGCGCTGCTCAACGGCACGCAGTTCATGGCGGCCTACGGCGTCTGGGCGCTTCTGGCCGCGCGCCGTCTGAGCGGCTGGGCCGACCGTATCGGGGCGTTGTCGCTCGACGCCTTCGACGGCCGCATCGAGCCGTTCTGCGACGAGGTGCACCGCATCCGCGCCCATCGGGGCCAGCTCGCCACGGCACGCGCCTTCCGCCGCCTGCTGGAGGGCAGCGAGCTGATCGCGCGTCCGAAACAGCACGTGCAGGACCCCTATTCGTTCCGCTGCATCCCGCAGGTGCACGGGGCGACGAAAGACACGATCGACTATGTGGAGAGCGTGCTGGAGACGGAGATCAACTCGCCGACGGACAATCCGACGATCTTCCCCGAGGAGGATATGGTCGTCTCGGCAGGCAATTTCCACGGGCAGCCGATCGCCCTGGCGATGGATTTCCTGGCCATCGCGCTGGCCGAGCTGGGCAATATCTCCGAGCGGCGCATCTACAAGCTCATTTCGGGTGCGCGGGGACTGCCGAAGTTCCTCGTGGCCAATCCCGGGCTGAACAGCGGCTTCATGATCCCGCAGTACACCGCCGCATCGATCGTCAGCCAGTCGAAGGGGTTGTGCATGCCTGCGTCGGTCGATTCGATACCCTCGTCGCAGGGACAGGAGGACCACGTGAGCATGGGCTCGAACGCCGCCACGAAACTCTACCGCGTGGTGCTGAACACCGAGCGCGTGCTGGCCATCGAACTGATGAACGCCGCGCAGGCCCTCGAATTCCGGCGTCCGGCGCGCACGTCTCCCGAGCTGGAGCGGATGGTGGCCGACTACCGCCGCCGCGTGCCGTTCGTCGATAACGATTGCGTCATGTACCCCCACATCGGAGCTTCGGTGGAATTTTTGCGCGCACGATGAGACTGTTAGTGAGGAATATCGGCCGCATCGTCGGCATCGAGCGCGAAGGGCGGCTGCGGCTGTGCGGTGCGGAGATGGACCGCATGGAGACGCTCGGCGACGCATGGCTGCTCGCCGACGGAGGCCGCATCGCCGCCTTCGGCCGCAGCGGCGGAGAGGAGGGGATCGCCGCCGACCGTGTCGTGGACGCCGGGGGCGGCATGCTCTTTCCCTCGTTCTGCGATTCGCATACGCACCTGGTCTATGCCGGAAGCCGCGAGCAGGAGTTTCTGGACAAGATCAACGGCCTCTCGTACGAGGAGATCGCCCGCCGGGGCGGGGGGATTCTCAACTCGGCCGACCGGCTGCACGAAACCTCCGAGGAGGAGTTGTTCCGGCAGGCGATGGAGCGCGTGAGGGAGATCGCGGCGATGGGAACGGGCGCCGTGGAGATCAAGAGCGGCTACGGACTCTCGACCGAGGACGAGCTGAAGATGCTGCGCGTCGTGCGCCGCATCCGGCAGGAGACGCCGCTGGAGGTGCGCGCCACCTTCCTCGGGGCGCACGCCGTGGCGCGCGCCTACCGCGGGCGGCAGGGCGAGTACGTCGATCTGGTGTGCCGCAAGATGCTGCCGGCCGTGGCGCGCGAAGGGCTGGCCGACTTCGTGGACGTCTTCTGTGACGAGGGCTTCTTCACGGTGGCGGAAACCGAGCGGATCATCGCGGAGGGCGCCCGCTACGGACTGCGGGCGAAGATTCATGCCAACGAGCTGGCCGTCTCGGGCGGCGTGCAGGCGGGCGTGCGTTGCGGTGCGCTGTCGGTGGACCACCTCGAACGCATCGGCGCCGAGGAGATCGGAGCGTTGCGCGGGGCGGAGACCATGCCCACGCTGCTGCCCGGGGCCGCGTTCTTCCTGGGCATGGACTATCCCCCGGCGCGCGAGATGATCCGCGCGGGGCTGGGTGTGGCGCTCGCTTCGGACTACAACCCCGGGTCGTCGCCTTCGGGCGACATGCGCATGGTGGCTTCGCTGGCTTCGATCCGGATGCGGATGACCCCTGCGGAGGCGCTCTGTGCCGCGACGCTCAACGGCGCCTATGCCATGGGGGTGAGCCGCGACTTCGGTTCGGTGTCGGTGGGCAAGGTCGCCAGCTTCTTCCTCACGCGGCCGATGCCCTCCGTGGAGTTCTTTACCTATGCCTATCGCACGCCGCTCATCGAACGCGTCTTCCTGCGCGGCGAGGAGTTCGGCGGCGCGGCATGATTTTTGTTCGGGTCCGGGTATGGGATTTTGTTTTTTCTCGGATCCGTCGCGCTCCGGTTCCGGCGGGAAGTGCGGCCGGGAGCCTCTCTCCGGAGGGGATTCCCGAAAGCTCCCGATCGGCGGTCTGCGGACGGCCGGATCGGCCGGTCCGAAATGCGTAAGCCGGAGCGTTGCGGGATACGATCGTTGGTTTTGGCTCCTGCTGGGCCTTGCGTTCGGCGGAACCGTAAATGCGCAGCAGATGGAACCATTGACACCCCGTGAGAGGCGGGTTATCGAAGAGAAGGGTACGGAAGCGCCCTACACGGGACGTTATTACCTTCACCGCGAGGCTGGGACCTATGTCTGCCGCCGCTGCGGGGCGCCGCTTTACCGTTCGGAGGACAAGTTCGATGCAGGATGCGGCTGGCCGAGTTTCGATGACGAGATTCCCGGAGCCGTGCGCCGCACACCGGATGCGGACGGCCTCCGGACCGAGATCGTCTGCGCCCGCTGCGACGCCCATTTGGGCCACGTTTTCACGGGCGAGAGGTTCACGCCCAAAAATACGCGCCACTGCGTCAATTCGCTTTCGCTCGGGTTCGTCCCGGCTGCGGGGGCGGAGCCGGAGGTCGCGGCGGGGGAGTGCGGCGCGGCGGCCGGAACGGGGATTGCTTCGGAACGGAATGCTGCGGCCGGCGGACCGGCGATTCTTTCAGACCGCTCCGACAGTTCCGTGCCGTCCGACGGCTCTGCGGTCTCCGGTGAACCGGACCGGACGGGGGATGTTTCGGACCGCTCTGCGGATTCGGTCCGTGCTGGCGAGCCGGATGCCGCGGTGAAAACCGAAACGGCGATCTTTGCCGGAGGGTGTTTCTGGGGCGTGGAGTACATGCTCGCGTCGCAGCCGGGGGTGCTGGATGCGGAGGCGGGCTATACGGGCGGCCGTACCGAACACCCGACTTACGAAGAGGTGTGCGGCCACCGCACGGGACATGCCGAGGCGGTGCGTGTGACGTTCGATCCCGCTCAGGTCTCCTACGAGGAACTGGCGCGCCTTTTCTTCGAGATTCACGACCCGACGCAGGCGGGACGGCAGGGGCCTGACATCGGTCCCCAGTACCGTTCCGAGATTTTCTATACCTCGCCCGAGCAGCGCAAGACGGCTGTCCGGCTGATCGCCGAACTGCGTGCGAGGGGGTATCGCGTGGTGACGCGCGTGACTCCTGCCGGATCGTTCTGGCCTGCCGAGGCGTACCACCAGGACTACTACGAGCGCCGGGGCACGCAGCCTTACTGCCACGTTTACACCAAGCGGTTCTGACCGCCGGGTCTGCGCCTGTTTTTTCCGGCGGATCCGTTTTTCGTACCTGCGCGTGTCCGGTCGTCCGGGGAATAACCTGCATATGTCCTCTGTCCGGCGATTCTGAGATCGGACGCTACGGTGCGTGTCGTTTTTCCCGGCGAAGCCGGTCTCCGTACCTGTTGCTGTGTCTGTTTTTCTTCGGCCGGAGGGTGGCCGATACGGGTTTATTCCGTATCTTTGCACGCAAAAACGCAAGCCGATGGAACGTGCGAAAGGCATTCTTTGGGCGGCTCTCTCCTCCTCGACTTTCGGGCTGGCGCCGCTGTTCACCCTCTTGCTGCTGGGAGCGGGGTACTCCTCGTTCGAGGTGCTGACCTACCGCTGGGGCGTGGCGTCGCTGTGTCTGGGAGTCTGCGGTGTCGCGGCCGGATGCGATTTCCGCCTCGGGCGGAAGGAACTGCGGGCGGTCTTCCTGTTGAGCCTTTTCCGCGCCGCCACGTCGTTTTCGCTCGTCATAGCCTACCGCAATATCGCCAGCGGCGTGGCTTCGACCATCCATTTCATGTATCCGCTGGCCGTGGCGCTGGCGATGATCTGCTTTTTCCGCGAGCGGGGATCGGTGCGTACTTTCGCCGCGATCGGCCTGTCGATCGCGGGGGCGGTGCTCCTCTCCTCGGGCAATGTGGATTTCACGCAGGGCGACACCCTCGCGGGCATGATCGCCGCCGCGGTGTCGGTCTTCTCCTATGCCGGTTATATCGTCGGCGTGCGCCGGAGCCGCGCCGCACGGATCGACTCCACGGCGCTCACATGCTATGTGATGGCTTTCGGGGCGCTGTTTTTCCTCGTCGGCGGGTCGCTGACGGGCGGCGTCCGGATCGAGACGGACCTCCGTGCATGGCTCTGCATTCTCGGGCTGGCGCTCCCGGCCACGGCCGTCTCGAACATGGCGCTCGTGCAGGCGATCCGCAGGATCGGTCCGACGCTGACCTCCGTGTTCGGCGCGATGGAGCCGTTGACGGCCGTGGTGATCGGCGTCGCGGTCTTCGCGGAGCCTTTCACGGCGAAAGGGGCCGCAGGTATTCTGCTCATCGTGGCGGCCGTGCTGCTCGTCGTGCTGCGCCGGGACCGCGGCGGAGCGTGATGCCGCGATCCCGGCGTGCGTCACAGACTGAATGTCATCGAGATCGGGTAGTGGTCCGAAATGTAGGGCGCGCCGTAGTCGCCCGTGAGGGTGGCGAAGCGCAGGCATTTGAGCTTCCCCCGGAAATAGAGGTGGTCGATCACGATGGTGTCGGGCGCCGAACCGAAGCCGTTGAAGGTCCCTTCGCGGTCCGTTTCGGGCGCCTTGTCGCGCGCAGACTTCATGGTTTTCGTGAGCGGCCGGAAGATCGGACTGTCGGTCGGGGTGTTGAAGTCTCCGCCGAGGATGGCCGGAGTCTTGCCCGCGATGGCGGCGATCTGCGCGACGACGAGTTTCACCCCTTCCGCGCGCGCCGTTTTGCCCTTGTGGTCGAGGTGGGTGTTGAAGTAGAAGAAGGTCTTGCCCGACGTCCTGTCGCGCAGTTCCGCCCAGGTCATCGTGCGGTTGCAGGCTCCGTCCCATCCGCGCGAGGGGCGGTCGGGCGTCTCGCTGAGCCATAGCGTGCCGCTGTCGAGCAGGTCGAAACGGTCGCGGAGGTAGTAGATCGCCATGGTCTCGCCGGCCTTGTCGCCGTCGTCGCGCCCCACGCCCACGCGGGCGTACTGGGGACACTCCTCGTCGAGGTATTGCAACTGGTCGGCGAGCGCCTCCTGCACGCCGAACACGTCCGGCGCTTCCTGGCGGATCATCTGCCGCGTGGCGTGGCGGCGGTGTTCCCAGTCGTTCGGGCCGTCCCCTCCGCCGCTGTTGCGCATATTGTAGGAGATGAGTTTCAGGGGGCGGGCCTCCTCTGCGGCCGGAGCCGGGAGCGAGAGACACGCTGCAAGGAGCAGAAGCAGGTACTTTTTCATGGTTGTTTCCGGTTGAAAGTGACTTTTGACAAAGGTAGCGAATTTTCCGGATTTTTCCCGGTGCGGGCCGCTTTTCGGGCGGATTCCGCTCGCCGGATGCCTCTGTCCGGTCCGGTGGCCGGGCGGGAAACCTCCGCCGTGCGGTTGTCCTGACCCGGTTCGATCCCCGGAAATACGGGCGCGCTTTTTGCACATTGTCTTTCGTATCCCGTTCGCGGGCATCCCATTGTATTTTACGGAACGAGCATTTTGCAGGGCGGCTGTTCATCCCGTCCGGGGATGGCTCATACGAATATCCTCTCCCGGCGTCTGAACCGCGAGGCGATCAATCTGGGTTTCGGCGGCAACGGGTAGCTGGACTGCGGGATCGCGCACCTGACGGCCGAAGTGGATGCGGGAGTCTTCGTTCTCGACTTCGTTCCCAACGTGACGGTCGAACAGATCGAGACGAAGCTGCTTCCGTTCTATATCGCATTCTCCGAGACCGCCGTCCGGACACGCCGATCGTCTTCGTCGAGGACCCAGTCTTTCCCCATACGTTCTTCGACGTGAAGGCCGCCGCGTCCGTTTGCCGGCCCAACGCGGCCCTTGCCGAACACTGCCGGCGGCTCAGGGAAAGCGGCGAGCGCAATATCTACTACTCCCTGCGATGTGCGTTCTGCGGCGCTGTCGGAGATCACGGGTCCCGACGGTAACGGGGGGGGCCGGGGTGAAATTCGCCGACGGCTACACCTACGACGGTCGGCCGAGCGGAGCGGCCGACCGGGAACCGGCAGGGTACGATGCCTCCGTCGTGCGGGGACAAGGGCATTCCGGTCTGCGCCCGACAGCGGATTTCCGGCTTTTTCCGGCAATGTCCGCTGCATCGGCCGTTTCCGCGGGAAGGAACGACACGGAAAGCCCGTCCGCGGCTTGTTTTTACCGGCACGCAACCAACACGATTATAGTTTATGACATCAGTGAAAATCACATTCCGCCCGTCTGCCTTCAAGGAAGAAGAGGGTACGTTATGCTTCCGCCTCGTTCTCGGCCGCCGTATCCGCCGGATCGGAACCGGATACCGGCTTTTCCTTTCGGAGTGGGACGAATGCCAGCAAAGCGTCGTCATCCGTCCGCAGTCGGATGACGAACGGAAAAACTACCTGACGGTCCTGCAGAGCCGGATCGGTGCGGATGCGAGGCGGCTGAACCGGATCATCGCCTCTTTCGAGCGGGAGCGCCGCAGCTATACGTATGAGGACATCCTGGCCGCCTGGCGGGCTTCGAAGGGTGATTCCCTGTTCGATTTCATGGAGGAGATGATCGACCGTTTCAAGCGGCAGGGGCGGATGCGCACCAGCGAAACCTATGCGGCCGCGCTGCGCAGTTTCGCCCGGTTCCGGAACCGGCGGGACATCCGGCTGGAGGAGATCGACTCCGACACCATGACCGCCTACGAAGCCTATCTCAGGCGGACGGGCGCGAGCAGGAATACGTCGTCGTTCTACATGCGTATCCTGCGGGCGGCTTACAACCGGGCCGTGGAGCGAGGAATCGTCTCCCAGAAGCAGCCTTTCAGGCACGTGTACACCGGCGTCGATAAAACCGTCAAGCGGGCCATGCCTCTGGATGCGCTTCGGCGGCTGAAAAATGCGGACCTGCGATCGTTTCCCCGGCTGGACTACGCCAGAGATATGTTCCTGCTGAGTTTCTATACCCGTGGCATGTCGTTCGTGGACATGGCATACCTGAAAAAGGACGACCTGTCGTCCGGAACGCTTACCTACTGCCGGAAAAAGACCGGCCAGCGGCTTTCGATCCGCTGGGAGGGATGCATGCAGGAGATCGTCGCCAAATACCCCGATCGCCATCCGGCCTATCTGCTGCCCATCATCCGGAAGGACGGCGGCGACGAACGGCGCCAGTATAAGAACCGCGGGCAGTTGATTAACCGGTATTTGAAAAAAATAGGCCGGGAGATGGGATTTTCCGTTCCGCTCACCATGTATGTCGCCCGGCATACGTGGGCGAATATCGCCCGCAGCAAGAATGTTCCTCTGGCGGTCATCAGCGAGAGCATGGGCCACGATTCGGAGACGACGACCCGGATTTATCTCGCGTCGCTGGATTCCGCTGCGGTGGATCGGGCGAACCGGGTGGTTATAAATTCATTATTCGAAGACCCGGAGGTGTGAAAACGACTCTCTTGCAAAGAGATTTACTTGTCCAAAAGTAATGGTTTCTTTCCGGAAAAACAATATTTTCTTGTGAAAAAATGCGCGCCGATTTTTCCCGCCGATCGACCGGTCGATCGGCGAGGGGGGGGGGGTTTCGCTGATTTTCAGCATGTTGTTTGTTGTGAATATCTCTTTGCAAGAGATATTAAAAACGAGGCCCATGAATAAACGATTATTATTGCTGTTGTTGTTCGCCGGAATCTGCACGGCCGCGAATGCCCAGAAAGTCGCAGTCAAAACCAACCTGCTGTACGATGCCACGACGACCCTGAACCTCGGCGCGGAGTTTTCGCTGGCTCCGAAATGGACGCTCGATATTTCGGGAAACTGGAATCCCTGGACTTTCTCGGACAACCGCAAATGGAAACAGTTGGCGATCCAGCCGGAGGTGCGTTACTGGCTGTGCGAGCGGTTCAACGGACACTTTTTCGGCGCGCATCTGATCGGCGGGTTGTACAACTTCAGCAATCTGAATCTGAATTTCAAGCTGTTCGGTACGGATTTCAGCCGGTTGAAGGACCACCGTTACGAGGGTTGGATGGCGGGTGTCGGAATCGCCTACGGGTATCATTGGATGCTTTCGCGGCATTGGAGTCTGGAAGGTTCGCTCGGAATCGGCTACGTATATACGCGGGCGGACAAGTACAACTGTCCCCGTTGCAGCCGACGGCTGGAGAACGACAGACCGCACGATTACTTCGGCCCGACGAAAGCGGCCGTCAACCTGATCTATGTATTCTAAATAGCTGAGAGATGAAACGTACTATGCTGACATACGGCTGCCTGCTGGGCGCTCTTCTGGTCTCGTCGCCGCTCGCGGCCCGGCATACGCTGCGGAGCGGAGCCGCCGTCGGGGATTCCCGCGTGTTCAGGCTGCGCGACAGCGTCGTGGTGGAGATGCGGATCGACCTTGCTGGAATGGAGGTGCGGTCCGACCGTTCCGTCGTACTGATTCCGTCGCTTTGCGACGGCGAGCGGACGATCGCTCTGCCCGCCGTGGAGGTGATGGGGCGCCGGCGTGCCCTCTACTACGAGCGAAACGGATCGCGGACTTACGCCCGACAGCCCTATCGGGTCGTGCGGAAGGACCGGAAGGCGGCGCAGACGGTGGATTACCGCGTGGCGCTGCCCCGTGCGGAATGGATGGATCGTCTTCGGCTGGGAGTGACGGAAGACCTCTGCGGATGCGGCAGGACCGATCCCGGACGTTGGGTTTCCCTGTGCGAGGCGGACGTTGAGTTCTCACCCTGCCTGGCCTATGTCACGCCGCGGGTGGAGATGCCGAAAAGCCGGGAGCTTCGGGGCAGGGCCTATCTGGACTTCGTGGTGGACCGGACCGAGATCGATCCGACATACCGCCGCAATCCGGAGGAGCTGGCCCGGATACACGCCACCGTCGATACGGTGTACAACGACCGGGATTTCGGCATCACCCGGATCTTCATCGAAGGCTATGCCTCGCCGGAGGACACCTACGAGCACAACACCGGTCTAGCGAAAGGACGCACCCGCGCCCTGAAGGAGTATCTCAAGGCGAGGTACGGATTCGCCGACTCGCTGTTCGTCACCTCCTTCGTGCCGGAGGACTGGGGTAACCTGCGCAGGTATGTGGCCGAAAGTTCGCTGCCCGACAAGAAGTCCCTTCTCGAGCTTATAGACGGCGGCATGGAGCCGGACCGCAAGGAACGCACCCTGCGTATGCGTCATCCCGAGTCGTACCGCATCCTGCTGAAGGAGTGTTATCCGGGGCTGCGCCGCACGGATTACAGAATAGATTACCGCATCCGGGGATTCGATGCGGACGAAGCGCGGGAACTCCTGCGCACCCGGCCGGAGAAGCTGAGCCTGCACGAGATGTTCGCCGTCGCGCAGACCTGTCCGGCGGGCGGCGCCGAATTCGCCGAAGTGTTCGAGACGGCCGCGAGGCTCTATCCGGACGATCCGGTGGTGAACCTGAATCTGGCGAATGTCCTGCTGGCCGGGAAAAAGCCGGAGGCGGCTCTGCCGTATCTGGAGAAAGCGGGGGACGGCGCGGAAGCGGAGAACGCCCGGGGCGTGGCCGCCGCGTTGCTCGAACGCTACGACGAGGCGGAACGGCACTTGCGCCGTGCGGCGGAGGCGGGCCTGCGGGAGGCTGCGGAGAACCTGCGTGCGATCGCGGGAGACGGGAATTCCGGACGGAAATAAGACAGAACATTCATTTCAACATTTGCATTTATGAAAACAAACGGTACGAAAATCGGAGGGACGATGCTGGCGATGGCATTGTTCTTCGCCGCCTGCGCCGGCGACGACGGAAATCCCGGCGACCCGGCGGAAAAACCGGGGCAGCAGGTCGTGGACGGATACGTGAAAGTGGCGATCAACATGCCGACCTCCTCGGGACTCACCCGGGCGGATGATCGTTACGACGACGGAGAGTCCAACGAATACAAGGTAAACGAGGCGCTGATCGCCTTTTTCGGAGGAACCGAAGAGGCGAATGCCACATTCCTGAAGGCTTATTAGTTGGATGTGTCGGGCTGGACGGTCGATGACGACGACGAGCAGATCACGCGGACCGCGAGCTATGTCATGGAGGCTCCTGCCGTCCCGAACGGCGTCAGTCTGTATGCGTTGGCTGTCGTCAATGCGAACGGTATTCTCACGGTCGGTGACGATGGCATGCTGATGCAGGACGGCAGTCCGGTTTTCGGCGAAGGGGCCGGTACGATTGAGGCTTTGCGGGCCCGGGTGGAGAAAACCGTGGACGCTTTCATTTCGGCATCCGGGAACGATAACAGCAGTTTCTTCATGACGAACGCTCCGCTGTCGGACAAGTCCGGTTCGGACAGCCAACGCTCCTCCGCTGCGGCTTCCACGCTGGTGAAGGTCAAGGTGTACGACACCAAAGAGGCTGCCGGCGCCGAGGAAGCCGATCCGATTTTCGTGGAGCGCCTCGTGGGCAAGGTCTCCGTGTCGATAGCCAAAGGCATAGGGGATTCCGGGAATACCGTGGAGGTGGAGAATCCCGGCAGCATCTACGACGGCGATCGGGTCGTCCTGGAAGGCTGGGTGCTGAATGTCACCAATAAGAGTACCAGACTGGTGCGCGATGTCGGCGGCCTGAGCGAGTGGGTGCAGTACGACAGCGGCGATTCGCGTTTCCTCGCGGGCAGCGCGGTGAAGCGGGACGTCGGTCGCTATCGCATCTTCTGGGCGGTGGACTGCAACTACTCCGATTCCGACGGGCATGGGGAGAGCGATTTCGACATATACGACAATGCGACGGACCCGTCGGACATCGACTGGAACACCTCCTGGGAAGAGAAGACGAACGTGGCGTACTGTCTGGAAAATACGTTCGACACGAAACACCAGAACAAGAACGAAACCACGTCCGTGCTGATAAAGGGACGGTACAACCGTTCGAAAGATGCCGTGGTAAAGAGCTTCTTTATCGTGAAGAACAACGGCGTGCTGCTCTCCGAGGAGGAGTTCGTCGAAACGGTGAAAGCGGCGGTCGCCGGGCTGGAGAGTTCGGAAATCCGAGTGAATTCCGAGGCGGCGGGAGGATATTACAACACGGACGGCAGGAAGTTGAGCGACCTGCTGACGGTTACGGGAGCGAATGCCGATGCGCTGACGAAGGTCGTGCCGGAGCTGGGTACGGTGAAGTACTACAAGGACGGCGAGACCTATTACTGCACCGCGCTTGTCCGCCATTTCGACAACGTCGAGACGCCCTGGGATAACAGCGAATCATATACTGATAAGAAGCATCTGGGCCGTTACGGCGTAGTGCGCAACACATGGTATCAATTGACCGTCAACAGCGTTTCGGGTCCGGGCGAACCGGAGATCCCCGATGTCCCCGACGAGCCGGACGATACGACGGAAGGCTATATAAAGGTCTCCGTGGATGTCCTTTCGTGGGCGCTGCGCACGCAGGAGGTGGATTTGTGAACCGCTCGGTCCGAATATGAAAAACAGACGAAACCATGAAGACAGGTCAAGCCATCCGACGCGGAATGCGGTCATACGGCAGGTCGCTGCTGAGCGGCAGCCTGCTCGTGTGCTGCATGTCGTGCACCGACTGGATTTACGAGGATCGTAGCGGATGCGACCGCGGCGTGTATCTGAATTTCCGTTACGACTACAATCTTCAGCGTGCCGATATGTTCTCCGATCACGTGGGCGGCGTTACGGTCTATGTCTTCGACGCCGACGGCGACTTCGTGACCTCCCGGAGCGAGGCGAACACCGCCGGTTCCGCACCGCTCCGGGCGAAGGACTACCGTATGCATCTCGATCTCCCTGCGGGCGAGTACCGCTTCGTGGCGCTGGCCATGCAGAAGGAGGTGGCGGAGACGCAGCGGGGGCCCGGGGCGAAGTTCCGGATTGCCGGACCCGACGGAGGGAAGATGGAGGGGCTGAGCGTCACGCTCGACCATGCTCCCGACGGCCGCGTGGAACACGGAGGGCTGCCGCTCGATACGCTCTGGCACGCCATGAGTCCGCGCAGCGTCGTGACGTCCGATCTGTACGCCGTCAGCGAAACGCTGTCGCTCGTGCGCGACACGAAGCATATCGACGTCGTACTGCGGGAGATAGACGACCCGGCGGGCGTGGACGTGGCGGACTACGACTTCCGCATCACGGACCGCAACCTGCGTCTGCGCTACGACAACAGCGTGGACGAGAGCGGGCCGGCAGTCTATACGCCCTACGTCGCGTGGAACACCGAGGACCGTACCGGGCGCGAAGCTGCGGAGGGCGTCGGCCGCATGGCGCATGTCGGTTTCATGACCTCGCGCATCCTCTACCACGACCGCGCCGAAGAGGATGCCGTGCTGACGGTGACGCATCGGGAAACCGGCCGGGAGGTGATCCGTGTCAATCTCGCGGACATGCTCGCCCGACTGCGCAGCGCCGACGAACTGCATGCCTGCTCCGAACAGGAGTTCCTCGACCGGGGCTATGACTATCGCATGACGTTTTTCCTGAAAGGCGATACGTGGGAAGCGGTGGATCTGGAGATCAGCGTGCTGAACTGGAGCAGGCGGATACAGAACGTGATACTTTGACGGTCGAAAGGAAATTAGCGTATGAAAGAGGTAAAATCGCGGATATGCTGCTGGCTGTTGTGTTGTCTGGCGGCCGGATGTGCGGACCGGGACGCATCGCCGGCCGACGACGCTCCGCGGAACCCGGCTGCGTGCGGGGTCTCCCTGAGCCTTGCGTTCTCCGTGGACGGCAGCGGTCCGGATGCGTCCGGAACCGGCGAGGCGCCCGGATTCGACTCCGAAAACGCCATCCGCAATCTTTATGTGTTCACCGAGGTCTCCGGTCGGAGAACCGCCTATCCTTTCCGGCACGTGCTTCTGGACGAGGACGGGACGACCGGCCGGAAAACGGCGGTGCTGGAGTTGCCCGTCGATGTGCGGGAGGTCGGGGAGATGTTCCTGTACTTGGGCGCCAATCTCGACGACCGGCAGGCCGAGGCTTTCTGCGACGGCAATAAAGCCTATACGCTCGACGGAACCGAAACGCCTTACAACTACAATGTCGTGGAGTCGTTCGCTCCGGGAGTGGCGACGGACGGGGGCGCATCGTCTCTCCGCACGGATATCGCCATGTTCTGCACGCAGGGGCAGAAGGCCCGGCCCGTCGTGGGCGAAAACGGGGAGCGGGTCGTCGTCGAAGCTGAGTTCGAGCTCAGACGGCTGGTGGCCAAGGTGCTGGTCACGTGCAGGGAGGATGACGGGCATTCGGGCTATGCGCCGTTGAAGGAGGGCGGAAGCCTCGCGACGAACGGAGGGTGGATAAGGTTGGAGGATGTCTATTTTCTGGTCAATTCGCTCAACAAGTCTTCTTTCATCATGGAAAAGGAGGGCGAAGATCCGAACAACGACCTGACGTTCTACCTGGACGAGAAGGGCGGATACGACGGCAGCAAGACGTCGAAGGATTTCGTTTATGCCGCACCCGGCCTGCAGTATGAGGTGATCGGCTTTTTCAAACGGGCGCCCAAGTACGAGGAAAACCGACTCCCGGACGAAAACCGGTGCGGCGGCTATCGTCCGGAGGAGGCGCTCTACTGTCCCGAGAACCTTTTCGGGGCGGTCGCCGACGAAGGGAAGAAAAAGGTGCTTGAGGAATACGAATACGTGTGGCCGATGATTACCCATGTCTCCGTGGCGGCCAAATACACTCCGGGCAGGCTGTGGATCGAGAAGGAGTTGGTCGCACATGTCCTCCGGCGGATCGACGCAGGAGCGGTGGCCGACGAGCGCGGTCTGAAAGAGGCGCTGGAGAAGTGGAGCGAACAAGCGGAGGCGGCCGGGGATCCCGTGATGGAGGTGGAGTGCCCCGACGAATATGTTTCGCAAACCCTCCTGACAGAGTCGCTGAAAAGAGAGAAGTATTACAGCGAAGGTACTTACGACCCCGATGGCGGCGGTTTCCCCCGGCATACTTACTTTTATTACGACAACCGGAAGGACGATACGCGGGAAGACCGGTACTATACCTACGGCGCCGTCATCCGGATGCTGGGCGATTCGTTCGACGCAGAGGAACCCGAAAAGCTGGGCAACTACCTTCCCTATACGCAGGGTTGGGGATACTATTACACCTATATCGACGGGGCCGGGGGCGATCCGGCCGGCGGCGCGACCCCCTACTCCCGCGGGGTGGTCCGGCGGAATACCTACTATATTTTGATCGTCAATTCGTTCAGCCATCCGGGCTCTTCGATCCACGACGGCGGGTATATCGACGTGCATACGCTCGTCGAGGAGTGGAAAGAGGGAGGATCCGGGGAGATCGAGTTGCAATGACGGAGCGAAATCCTATGAAACAGAAATTATACCATCTTGTCCTGGCTGTCGTCGCGCTGTCGTCCTGCGGGGACGATAGCGCGGAGCCGCCGCACGGGGAGACCGCCCGGACGATAGAGCTCAACGCGCGTACGGAGGGGCGGAACGGTTCGGCGGGAAGCGGCGTGGAAGCGGCCGGGAACGTCGCGCGTCTGCTGTTCTGGACCGAAGCGACGTTTCACAACCTTTGGATGAAAGAGAGTACGGCGGACGCCCGACCGGACGCCAAAGCCGTATTGCCCGAAGCCATCGACAACTACAATTACGACGGCGGGCGCGTCTTCTCCACTGGTGTCCGGTATCTGGGGGCCAACGCTCCTTACCATGTCACGGGCTACGCTCCCGGCTACGCCCTGGCCCCGGTCGCGGAGGGTAATTATGCCAAGCTGAAGGTGGAGGAGAGCCGGCGGGACGGAAAAACCGATTTCCTCTCGTGCGACGGCAATGCGGAGCATATGGGATGGACCGGCAATCCGTTCACGCGGAAGGAGCACGAGCTGAAATTCCGCCATCTCACCGCCTGCATCTCGTTCGAGGCCCGGCGCAGCGCGCGGATGCTGAACAAGGTGGCCGTGAACAATGTGGTGGTTACGGTGGCCGAATCGAACGGATTGGAAATCCCGACCGCTTTCGAACGGTACGTGCAGCGGGGAACGGAGGAGAAGGATGACCGGAGCACCTACCGCATATCGGAGGCCGGGCCGCAGTCGGGCGGCATAGAATTGTCCTCGCCGGACGAAAACTACATCCGGCAGGACGAGCGGAAGGAGATCGGCGCGTGTTACGTGGTGCACGGGCTGGAAAAGGTGGAAAACCGGTTTGTCTATGATCCGTTCGAGGAATTGGCGGAAACGTCCGCAGAGAAGTCGCTGACGATCAACGTCGCGGCCGATTACTCGCTGATCGTCGTGAACGAAGCGGGCGAGCTGGAATATCAGTTTCTGCGGCGGGCCGAGTGGACGGACCGGACGGTTCCAATAGCGACGAAAACCGGCGGGATGTTCTATCCCGGCTACCGTTACGAGGTACTCATCACGTTCGACAGCGATGAACTGCTGCTGGAAGGCAGGAATATCGACTGGGAAGACGGAGGCGAACACTATCTGCCGGTATATCCCCCCGGGACCGGCGACGAACAACGATAACGGACCGAATAAAAGCGACATTATGGAAAAGAGATACCGATCGGCCGTTCCATGCGCATTGGCCCTGTGCCTGGCGGCGGCCGCATGCCGGGAGGACCCGGCGGCGGACTTCGGACCCGGCGGCGGTGCGCTCCGGCTGGATGCGCGGAAAGAGGAGACCGTCACACGGGCTGCGGGCGAAGGCCGTATGTTCGATGCGGGCGTCCGGTTCCGCATCTGGGCCTGCCGGAGTGGCACGACGGACTCCGCGGAAGGTTTCCCCGCGGGGGGCGTTCCCGGAAAGGAGTCCCTGCTGAGAGGCGGCTTGCACTATGTCTCTCTGGGCGAAGAGTACAACGGGAAGCTGCACGGACCGAAGGATTTCTACGGCCTGACCGATAACGTGCGGGCGGAGGACGGCGACGATTTCCTGCCGCCCGACGAGGGTGGCGCTTCCTATCGTATCGAGTTGGACGAGCAGTCCGTCTGCGGGTATCCAGACTATCTGCGGGCCGAGTTGCCGTATAACGGAGAAGCGCTTCCGGGCAACATGCTGACGTTGAATTTCCGTCATATCATGTCGAAAGTGACTTTCAAGGCGGTGCAGCAGAGCGATGAGGAGATCGCCGGGGAGAATCGGCTGAAGGTGATTTCCGTCTCCCTTCGGAAAAAAGACGATGAAGCGGGTATTCCCCTGAGCGGAACATACGATGTGTTGACCGGTGAGTTTTCCGTATCGAAGCGGGGATCGCGGCTCGTCAAGCCGGAGAAGCCCGTAACGGTTCCGGTCAGCACTCTGGGGCAGTCCGACGCGGAGGCCGTCCAGGTGGGCGGACCCGTTCTGATCTTCCCCTCCGGCGCGGAGCGTGCCGACGGCATCCCGCAATACGTGGCTGACATAACTTTCGATGACCCTGGCGGAATATTCGGAACGGGCGGCGAGACGACCCTTTCGATTCCGGTCTGCGACAGTTGGAACGCCGGGAACCCCGAAGCTCCGTTGGAATTTCTGCCGAACTATCGGTATATGCTGGTCTTCAATTTTCTGCGCGACCGCGACAAGCGCGTGGTAACCCTCGTGCCGCAGGTATTCGACTGGCTGGAAGGCGAAGGGACGGTCGATACGCCCGGTTATCAGGAGCAGGATCTGGGGCAGCCCGTGACGTTCAACGGCGTCATGTGGGCCGACCGCAATCTGGGAGCGACCAGCGCCCATCCGACACGCAGTTGCGAAGACTGGCTCAAAAGCGTGGGGTATTTCTACCAGTACGGGCGGAACATTCCCTATTTCCCGATGCCTCCCGCCAAGAAGAACGATCAGAAGGGGAGGTGGATTTATGAAGATCTGTCGGATATCGGGATTTTGAAGGAATCGTTGGTCAGCGGAGGGGAACTCACGGGAAAAAATCCGCTCTTCCCGGTGGTCGATCCCGCTTCGTGGAATCTCGGAAGCGGAACGTACTATTACCAACCGGCTCAGACGACGGCCAATGACGAATGTATCTGGAACCTGGGCGATGCGGGTGGAGGCCATACGTTTAGTTTCAGCTACGATGGGGCGTATTCCCTCGGGAAACTGGAGAGGAAAAGCAACGGGGGAGAGACGCCCCGCACATGGGCCGACCAGAGCGAGACTCCGTGTCCTCCCGGATGGCGGCTGCCCGCGGAGGAAGACTTCAGAGGCATTCTTCCGGGATCGGCCTATTCGGGGAACATCACGTTCAGAGTATATACGAACCTGAATAATGCCGGATCGTGGGAAGCGACGATCGACAATAAATCGCTTGAGGAACCGGATTTCGAGAAGGCTTTCAGCGAAGAGAATCTAAAAAAGATAAAGGTGCTGGAAAAGTCCGGATTGTACGATAAAAACGAGTCGGCATACAGCGGACGATTCCCTTATATTTACCGGAGAGAGATGGAGGATTTCGGCGGAGCGGATACCGAAACGTGCGAATATATCCTGAGTATGGGAGACGATGATCGGGTCCGCGTCAAGGACCGGTCCGGAGAGTTGCGAAACAACGATAAGGAACATATATACAACTGGGGCGTGGTGTACGGCATCAAACGACAGGGCACGACCAGGGCCTATCGCATGAAATGGGAAATCGAACTGGTTACGGCCGATCCGAATCCCGAAAAGAAAGACGGCGTAGTCGTCTATAATGAGCCGTTTCGGGGCGTACTGGTCATTTCGCGCTATCGGACGAGCCCGAAGGACAAATTCACACCCGACGCCGACGGGGATTACGGCGAAAGTTTGAGGTCGTTCGACTGGGACCATCCCGCCGAAGTGCTTTACCTGCCCGTCGGCGGTATCGTCAATAATTGGACGGGCGGGAATATTGCCAATGTGGGTACGGAAACCTGGTATGCGACCAATGAAACGGCGGAAGACAATAGGAAGAAAATCATGTGGTTCAAGTTCGCAGGGTCGCAAACCGCCAGCCAGAGCATCATCCTTTCGGACAAATCCCCGCTGGGCGATGCCGTGCAGGTCCGTTGCGTGCGCGATCTGAATGCAGATAAACGATGACGACGATGAGGAACGAACAGCGTATGAAAACCGCGCTTTATGCTTTTCTGCTGGCTGCGGCCCCGCTCCCGGGGTGCTCGTCCGGGGAGGAGAGCGCCGCTCCGGTTCCCGGGGGAAAGGTCGAGGTGTGTCCCGTGTTGCCGGGGCTTCTCGGTTCGGTGTCCGAAAGCGGCCCGTCGGTGCGGACGGCTGCCGCCCGCGCGGACGGACAGGAGGATATCTTCTTCGGAGAGGATGCGGAGCCCCTGCCCAACGGCAGCACCCTTTGGCTCCATGTGAAAGAGCAGGGAGCCGGAGGGGCGGGGGAGGAGTACACGAAGTCGTATGTCGTGCGCGATCTGGACGGAACGCGGCAGGCGCTCTATCCCTGCCGGGTGGAATACGACGAGGAGGGCAACGTCTCGCAGGTGACGGAGACGGGCGTTCCGCTCTACCTGACGATCGGCAAGACCTACGAATTCCGGGCCATGTCGCCGGCCAAACGTCTGGTGGAAACGGACGACGGGCATCAGGCCGTCAGCGTGAACCACAAGGAGTATCTGATGGCGACCGACGACCGTTATCCGAGTTCGGCGAAAACGGTCGTCCGCCTCGACGGGGACGACGGCGCGGTTCACTATGTGAAACTGAATCCGTTGGCGCACCAGACCTCCCGGCTTGAATTCACCATTCGCAAGGAGAAGAACGACCCTGCCGTCTTTTCGCTGGATGTCATGCCGCAGGGGGTGGAGGTGTCGGGCGTACAGAAGTATTACCGGATCGAGAACGAGAAACTCGGTTGGAACTGGTGCTGGACGAAGTCCCCGCAGGTGTATCTGGAAGCCAAAACGGGCGATGCCGACGAACGTTTCACCATTCGCCGCAGCGCGGCCTATGCCGACAGCTTCATCACGAACAAGAACGCTACGGAGCTGTATATCAAGTGCCCCATTCTGCCGACCGATGCGTATTCCGGGGCGGTCGTCGTGCTGTTCAACCTGTCGGTGAACGGCATTCCCACCCAATATGAAATGATGCTGAATCAGAAAGTATTCGAAGCGGCCTACACCTACCATTACGTAGGAACGGTGAAGATGGAGAACGGCGTCTCCACCATCACCTGGCAGTATGTGAGCTGGAACGAAGAGTTACCCATCCTGTAAAAACGACCCGTCATGAAACGGATATGCCTTTTCGCGTTCTTTGCGCTCGTCGCCCTGTGCGGAGCGTGTACGCAAAACGATCCCGTACCGGCCGATCCCGGAGCCGTCAGCCCGGTTTGCGCCGCTTACAGAATCAGTGCCCGGGTTCTGCCGATGGCGGGCGGGGAAGCCGCTCCCGGTTCGAGGGCCCTGCTGCCGATGACGCCCGAGGAGGAGAACATGATACGCACGATCGCCGTACTCCAATTCGATTCCGAGGACAACCTCGTGCTTGTCGCCGACGGGGAGCGTCCCGGAAGCGAATCCTATTACTATTTCAGAAACCTGACCGAGGACGAGGACACGCCCAACGGGACCCCGTCGCCCGAACTGGACAACGTGCGGTTGCAGTCCGGCGACGGGCAGAGGACGACGATCTGCCTGATAGCCAACATGACCGAAGCCCAGATCGCGGACCTGATCCTGAAGGACGACGGGCGGACCCGGGTGCAGTTGTCCGATTTCCGCCGGAAAACGGTGGACATCGGGAATATTCTGACCAAGGAGGACGGAGCGGGCGACAGGAACGAGAATATCGGGCATGTAAAACAGATCTACATGTTCGGGTATTACGAAGGGGTGCTGCCCGGCACCGAAAGCGGATTGTCCATCTACCTGGGACGTATCATCGCACGTATCGAGGTGAATTTCACGATCGACGATCCCGAAGACCTGAAAAAGAAATTCTACATCGGACTGGCCAACATGGAAACGAAGGCCTATGTCTTCCCGGGAGCGCAGTCGCCCAATGCCGAGGATGCCTGGTTGGATATGAAGCCGACCGAGCGGAGCGAGGAGATCAGGACCGGGGCCTGCCAATTCTACTTTTATGCCGCTCCGCATTCGACCGATGTTTCCGACAAGGCCACCCGGTTGCAGATATGGTACGTGGACGAAGGAACCGTCCCTTCGGACGACAATGTTTCCGCCACCGTCCTGTTATGCAATAATCCGGATACGAAGCCGGAAGATGCCATGGAAGGGGACTATTATCTGAACCGGAACAGCATCTATCATGTCAATATCCATTTGAGCGAAAAGCGGGACGGTACGCCTGTCGTGCGCTCCGGTTGCCGGCGACGGTAAGATCATGCGCCGGGACAAGGTCGGCAGGGCGTGGCCCGGCCGGGCCGGATCGGCCGTGCCGTTTCATCGGCGGCCTGTTTCACGGCCGGGCATCTCATGCCCGAACGGAACCGCCCGGCCTCGATCGAAAAAGAGCCGTTCAGATGTTCTGAACGGCTCTTTCGAACGACGGAAACCTATTCGGCCCGAACGGCTGCGGCTTTGTTTCCGGTAGAGAGTCTTTGAACGGCAGCCGGTGCGGACTGTGAGGTCCGGGTTCCCAGGACGCCGTATTCCGTCGATGTGCGGACCATCGTATAGGGACCTGCGAAGAAATCCTTGTATACGTACGGGCTCATCGCCTGGATGTAATAGTTGCTGCCGTTGCGGACATCCCAATAGTCGAGCGACGTGATCGTGCAGGATCCGCCTCCGGACAGACCGTAATTGTATCCGTAGATGGCGCCTTTCCCGTCCTCGGACGAAGATGCCTGAAGGGCCTCTCCGTATCCGAGCGATATGAGACCGCCGTACCCGGAGCCTCCTTTGGTATAGACAAATCTCGGGAAGAGCGTGAGCTGGCCGCCGGTACTCAACGTCCCGCATATCTGATGGTGGATGTCGAACGTGCCGTCGGCCTTGAACTTCGCTTCGCATTCGTAGTCGTTCTTCAGGTAGGTGTATCCCCATCCGCGGATCAGGTACGTACTGTTGATCTCGCGCGGACGGATTTCGATGACGAAATCGTAGGACGTACCCGATACTTCGGACGACGCCGAGGTCACGGTCCATGTCCCGATCCATTGCCTGTAGGCATCCTGCATGTCTGCCGGCAGTGCGGAGGTCGTTTTCTCCGCGCTGAAGACCTTCGTGGTGTAATTCAGCGTCGAGGGGTCGATTCCCAGGCCCACCACGACATACTCCGTTTCATCGTACAGGTCGGAAAGAGTCCCTGTCATGTCGCCCTTCTTCAGTTCGTTCGCGGAAGCGATCGTCTCGCAGATACTTTTCCGGAGTTGCGTGTCCGACATGCCTTCGATTTCGCTCTTCCTGAACGCCCGGACGATGTACGGGTCGTCCGGATCCGTCGCGGTAATTTCGTATTTCAGCGAATTGTAGGTCGTTTCCGTAATGTTTACGGTCAGTTGGTTATCCGAGTATTTCGGAGTGATCCGGACGTTTTTCTCGGCATTTTCCAGGTACTCTCCGCTGAACGACAACTCTTCCACGGTCACGCCGTCGATGGTCAGAGGTTCGTAGAATTTCGCACCGGATTTCGTCCAGATGAAGGGCGCGGACAGGACCTCTGCCGATTCGGTTTCGGTGGCCTCCTTGAGCGTAATCCGGAATACGCGCGAGGTAAAATTATTCAGAGCCGATTGGAATTCCAGCGGATAGGTCGCATCCCCTACGATGCAGCTCGTATAGCCCAGCAGCATATCCGTTTCCGCATCTACATAGGCTTGCAGTTCATCGGCCCAGTTCACGCCCTCATCGAGCGGATACATGCGGATGTAATTGCCGGATTTGCGTCCTTTGAGTTTTACGCATTCGGGAGTGGCCTCCATAACGATGAAGTCGGAATCCCCCTCCAGACCGCCGTTCGCCGTGCCGATTCCCTGATTGGCCCCGGTCCCGGCATCCGAATAGAAATGAATGATCTCGTTGTAGGTGTTGAACGTGAGCATCGGCCCGTTGTCCGGCTCTACGGAGTAGTAGGACTCGTCCGTCTGCGCGGGATCGAAATTCTCGCTGGCGGCGGTCACCTTGCCGTCGGAAGAGAATTTCAGGAACATCGTATAACCTCCGTAGATGCGCGATTTCTCCGGATAGAGCTCCACGCGCCACCCGTTGACGGCGCCCTGAAGAACGTTCTCGGCCTGTTCGATGGCTTCGTTCATGCGTTCCGTCGCGGATTTCGGGAATTTATCCTCCTCGTTCAGAAGACAGGAGCTCAGTACGAGGGGCAGCCCCAGCAATATCAATAATCGTTTCATAGGTTTCACATTTTTTTAATACGGAACAGAATCAGATATCCAGGTCGAGTGTCGGCACGTCCTGCTGACGTCGCAGGACGATCTCGCGCAGCTTCTCCAGGTCGATACCCCAGTCATTCTCATAGTATTTATAGACGATGTCGAATTTCTGCTCGATCATCGAGCGTCTCGCGCCTGCCGTCCGCAGTTTCGTTTCCCAGGCTTCGGGCGTGTTGGTGACGTAGATCGAGGCGAGCTCCACGAACTCCTCTCCGTCGGAAGTCGAGGCGTAACGGCTGATGAACCCGTCCTGCAGAGCGCTGGTCTCGGTGGGATATACCTCCCAGCAGGAATTGCCGACATAGCGGATACCTCCGTCCGACTTGCCGACGATCTGTTCGAAATCGGACGTGTAAGGCTTTTTCTGATTGAGGATATGCCCGAACTCGTGATGTATCGTTTTGAAGTAGGAGGAGTTGAGAGCATCGACATTGCGCGGATCCAGCGTATTGAGGTTGTAGAGGGTGATTTTCGTACCGCCCTCGGCCGTACCCAGTACGATGGAGCCGTTGTTGTTGTAGGCCGGGCTGCCCACGAAGAAGAGGTCTTTCGGGAAGTTGGCCCGGATGAAGTCCCGGCTGCCGGTGATTTCGTCGTAGGCTTGCAGACAAAGATAGGAAACCAACTGCGCCATTTCGATCGAGCGTTCGTAACGCGCCGGAACCAGATTGTAGGTCATATCGGATTCCATGTCCTCGTAACGGTACATGACCCGGATATTATACGGTTCGATGAAGTTCTCGAGGAGCCACTCGTCGAAAGGCGTTTCGATCTCATAGCCGATACCCGTGATTACGCTCTTGTCGTCGAGTCCGTCCTCCGAGCACGCCGTGTTCGAAAGTGCGAATACCAGTGCGGACAGTGCAAATATCGTTCTTTTCATAATATGCATTTTTTAATCTCAAATGGCGGATTACCTCGGATTGGCGGGCAGACCGCTCGTGATTACGTCGTTCGGTAGCTGGATGGCCCGACGGTTGTCCCGCACTGCGAGCTTGTCGGTCACGGCGCTGACATGTCCGTCGGTGGAATCGAGCGTGCGACGATAAATTTCGATGCCGAAACGCTTGATGTCGAACCAGCGCAGACCGCAATGCAGCGTTTCGTAGCGACGCAGCATCAGCAGCGTATGGACCATGGCCTCCTGGGTTTCGTCGAGATCGAACGCAGGGTGCAGCTCCTTTTTCGGCGTAGGACCTTTCTTGTTCATATCCGACTGGTTCTGATCGGTTTCCGGCCGGTAATATTCGGTGCCGGCGGCCCACGCCGTCACGGTCTCTTCCGTCAGCGGCGTGTACGACTTGCAGGCGTTCGACAGGAAGAGGTTCATGTCCTTCAGCGCGTTCGGATAATCTTTCTGCATGATGTAGGCTTCGGCCCGTGTCAGCAGCGTCTCGTCGCCCGTGAAGAGCGTGTAGACGGTGTGGATATAACCGGTTCCTGCGACGGGATCGGTATATTCGAACAGATACGGCGTATGGGGCAGCAGGGTCTTGTCCAGACCGCTGTTATATACCAGCGGCCGCACCTTCCATTCGTAGGGCGCGAAGGGCGTATTCGTGCAGGAGATGCTCTCGGTCTGGCCGATCAGCCATCCGTGGTTGTAACGGCGTCCCGAGGAGTATCCGCCGAAATAGGTCCCCGAAGAGGAGTAAGCCGTCGCCAGCAGGTAGTTGCACGGCAGGTCCGTACTGATATAGTAGGTGGCTGCCGTATTCTGGGTGGACCCGTTGTTCATCGGATATTCCAACAGCGCCTCGTAATCGCGGAGCTGGGATTCGGGGGCGTTGGTCAGCGCTTCCGAGGCATATTCCGCGGCTTTGTCCCATTTCTGATAATACAGGAAGAACCGTGCGGCGAAGGAATAAGCCGCTTTCCGGTTGAAGTGGTACTTGGGAACCGAATAGATCGCGTCGTCGATAAGCGGCAGTCCTTCCTCGATATCCTTTTCGATTTTGGCGTACACTTCGGCTACCGTACCGCGTTCGTATTTCGGGTCGAGTTCGGTTTCGGCCTTCTCCATGTAAGGGATTCCCATGTCGTCCGGATAGTTGGGATCGTACTGCTGGCAGAAAATGTTCACCAGCACGAAGTGGGCGTATGCCCGGCAGATCAACGCTTCGCCCTTGGCCGCGCGCAACTTGTCGGTCATTTCCATTTTCCCGAGAGCGTCCAGCACCTGATTGGCATTCGCAATGGCCAGATACTGCGAACTCCACGTCCTGATAAGCGATTCGTTGTTGGATTCCACGGGCGGATTCCAGGAAAAACTCTCTTCGTAGAAACGACTCCAATCGCCGTAGGTTCCGCCGTGGTCATCGACATTGTCCGAAGCCAGTTCCAATACGAACCACGGCTGGTTGCTGGCATAAGCCGAGACCAGCATGTCGATGGCCTTTTCCTCCGAATCGACCGTCGTGCGGTTGTCCGGGTTCTCGTCGAGGAAGTCATTGCAGGAAGAAAAGCCTGCGGCAAGAGCTCCGGCGAACAGAATATATGCAATGTAGTTTTTCATATCGTTTTCGTTTTTTTGATTACAGGCCGATACGCAGTGTCAGCGTGAACTGCTTGGGAACGGGAACCGCGACGCCTCCGGTGTTGAAGAACTCGGGATCCTGGCCGTTGAGCTTTTTGTCCGCGTAGATCAGAAAGAGGTTCGTAGCCTGGAACTTGAGCGAGAGGCTCGACATTTTGAGTTTCTGTATCCAGCGTTTCGGGAAGTCGTAGGTCAGCGAGATCTCCTTCATGCGGATGAAATCGCCTTTGGCGATGCGTGCCGTCGAATAGTTGTAGGCGTTGTAAGCGTACGACAGCGAGTTGTCGTTCTTCTTCTGCCGGGTCGAAATAATGGTCGGCACGTCCGTGAAGCGCTCGTCGCCGGGAACCATCCAGCGGTTCTTGAATTCGCGCGGCATGGCGTCGAGATCCGTATAGGAATCGGAGAAGACCGGATCGAGACGTACCACGTTGCCGAAAGAGTAGGTGATGAAGATGTTCAGTCGGAGTCCCTTGTAGCGGAAAATGTTGCCGAAACTACCGACGTCGGTAGGTTCCGACGGCCCCGAATAAACCAGATGGTCGAAACGCTCCTGTTCCTGGAAATTGATATTCGTCGTCGTCAGCTCGCCGTCCTCGTTGATGAAGGTCGGAATACCCTCTTCGTTCAGCCCGCGGAAGTCGTAGGAGAAGATCGAATTCACGGGATAGCCCTCGCGTGAGAATCCGATGCCCGAAACCAGATCGAAGGCGCGGGTCGATGTCTCGAACTTCGTGACTTCGTTCTTCATGTGCGAGTAGATGATGTCGGTCGTCCAACTGAAGTCCTGCGTCTGGATATTCTTCGTGGAGAGCGAAAGCTCGATGCCGCGCGACCGCATCGTGGCGACGTTGCCCAGCTTTTCGATCTGACCTCCGATGCCCTGCGTATTGATCGGTCCGATCAGGTCGTAGTTGTCGCGTTTGTACCAATCGACAGCCAGATTGATCCGGTTGTTCAGAAAACCCAGGTCGGCGCCGATGTTCAGTTCGTGCTTCTTTTCGTAGGTCAGCTCGCTGTTTTCCAGTTCCGAGAGAGCCAGTCCCGACTCCGAAGCGCCGGCCGTCGGACGCCACGGCGTCGTACTCTTGATTACCGCCAGTGCGTTCGTCACCGACGGACGGTCGGCCGTCAGCGAATACGAAGCCTTCAGCGAAAGGTGCGACAGCGCAGGCTGTGCGCGCTGGAACCATGTTTCCTCGTGCATGTTCCATGCGCCCGAGATGTTCCATGTCGGCAGCCAGCGCGAACGCGTCGTCAGTCCCACGGCGTTGTTGCCCTCGTAGCGGAATGTGCCGTTGATCGTGTAACGCCCTTTGTAGGAATAGGTCCCGTTGAAGAAGAATGCGGCATTGCGGTAATAGGTCTTCTCCATCGTATAGTAATCGGTGTTGTCCTCCTTGCCTTTTTTGAAGATGAGGTAATCGTAGAACGGAATCTCTCCTGCGTCGTATTGCAGACCCCAGCCGCGGAACCACGTCGTTTCGCGGTCGATCTGGTTGGTCTCCATACCCGCGTATGCATTGATGATATGCGTGTTGTCGATGGTCTTGCTGTAAGTGGCCGAAAGGCGGAAGTCGTAGGAGAGCATCCGGTTGTCGGTCCGCTGATAGATACCGCCGGCGGGCAGTACGCTCACGGGTTCGGCATAGATGTCGTCCGGGTCCTTGTAGAGAAACGAGTTGTTGTCCCGGATCGTCGTCGTGCCCATGGCCCGGTATGCCTCGGCCTGATTCGCATTGTCGCGGACGTTGTGTTCCTGCGAGGTCCCCGAATAACGCACCGAAGCCAGAGCCGCGGCTTCGAAACCCTTGAAAGCCTTCCATTTCAACTCGCCCTGGAACTTCACGTCAGCCACGTTCAGGTCGATGTAGTTGTTTTCCAGCTCGTGCAGGATGTTGAACGGAGCATAATTGCGCACATAGAATTCATTGGGATCGAGCACGCGCGAAGTGTTCAGCGCATACGAATAGGGATTGATGTCGAAGTCGCGTTTCACCTCGCCGGTCACGTAGTCGGTCGTGGAGCCGAGAGTCCCGGGAGCTTTCTGCTTGCGGTACGACCCGTTGGTGATCATATTGAATGAAAGGGCGTCCGAGATTTTGTACGAAGCGTTGAGATTGGCAGTGTAGCGTGCGACTTCGCTCTGCTTTGTCCAGCCCGGATCGAACAGGGCGCTGACAGAGGCGTAGTAGGACGATTTTTCGGTTCCCGACGTGATGCTCACCGAATGGGAGTGCATCACCGTCGGCTGGAACAACTCTTTGAACCAGTCCGTATTCCGCCGCTCTGCCGCCTGCAGGAACGCGACCTGTTCGGCGCTGCCCTGTTGCATCGCTCCCGAATTGATCAGCGCATACATTTTGCCGTAGATACCGCTCGCCGAGGCGTTCGTGACCCGCGAATTGCCCAGCCAGCCTTTGTAGGCCATTTCCTGATAGACCGACATCTGGTCCTGGGAGTTCATCAGGTTGAAGTTGCTGTAGGAAGGGATCATACGGTACGTGAATTCGCCCGTATAGTTGACCCGGCTGACACCCGGACGGCCCTTTTTGGTCGTTACGACGATCACTCCGGCCATGGCGCGGGCACCGTAGATCGACGTGGCCGATCCGTCTTTCAGAATATTGAAACTTTCGATGTCTTCGGGATTCAGACCTGCGATGGCCGAACCGATCAGGGTCGTGGCGTCTCCCGAGGAGAGATCCTCGGCAGAGATGTCCTGAACGTCTTCCATGATTACTCCGTCCACGACCCACAACGGCTTCGAGTCGCCGTAAATGGAGGTCGCACCGCGAACGCGGATTTTCGGAGCCGTACCGAACGTACCCGACACGTTCTGTACCGAAACGCCTGCCGAACGGCCCTCGAGGCCGCGGCTGATATCGCCCATACCGGAAAGTTTCACGTCATCGGCCACCAATTGATCGGCCGCACCGGTAAAGAGGCGCTTGTCCGTTTTGGTCATACCTGTCACCACGACTGCTTCCACTGCCTGAGCGTCGGGTTCGAGGCGCACGCGGACGTTGGGGGAGATGGCTGTTTCCCGGGTTTTATAACCTACATAGGAAATTTGCAACTTCCCCCCCCCTTCCGGGCCGGGATCTGAAGGAGGAATTCGCCCTTCAGGTCGGTTGAAGTGCCGATGGTCGGATCATCCTTGACGATGACCGTAGCGCCGATAATCGGAGCGCCGTTTTCATCGACGACCGACCCGCGTACCTGGTCGGATTGAGCAAAAGCACAACCCACTACCGCGAGTATGCAAACCAACGATAGCGTAATTTTTTTACTCATAAGCATTAGTTTTTGATAGTTTGTAAAAGTAAAGCGCTTCGGTATCAAAAATACAAAATATAATTTAATATGCAAACTTTTTGTGGCATAATGTGGCCGATGGAAATACATTATATCAAAAACGAATGAAAGGGATTGCGATTTTTTCTTCAAATGTGCCGGCCGATTACGATATGGAATCACCGGATTTTCCTTTCCGGCGTCCCGGTCGTCGGTGAAAACGGTGCGGCTTGTCTGCAACGAGGTCGGAATCGGCGGTTTCGGAGAAAGAAATGGGCCGTTGCGGAGGCCGCGGCCCGGTCGTATGACCGAACGGCCGTATCGCCGTGTTTTCTTACGATCGACTGCATATCCCGCATGACGGAGGGTCCGGTGTACTTTTTCGGCGCCGTAAAAAGTACACCGAATAGGCCGCATGCGACATGCTCCGAACTGCATTTTCCTGCACTTCCGGAAAAAGCAAAAAGCCTTGTAAATATTTTTTTACAAGGCTTTTTGCTTTGATATCTTGCGGTGCGTAGGGGACTCGAACCCCTGACCCCGTGCGTGACAGGCACGTATTCTAACCGGCTGAACTAACGCACCGTTTTTCGGTATTGCGAGTGCAAAGATACCACATTTCCCGAAAACTGCAAATATTTCCGTCGGTTTTTTTATCCCTTCGCCCGGCGCCCGCACTCCGGCGTCGGATGCGCATTGTATAACGGTCCGGAAATTCGGACGGCCTCCGGCTTTCGTCTCGTTCCCTGCCGGAGTTGCGGGAGGGCGTTCCCGTGCAGGTCGGAATCTGCGGCAGGGTAGTGCGGCCTGAAACGCTTCCGGCGTCCCGACGCAGGGCAATCCGCCGCACTCCGGCGTTCCGGGTCTCCGGAGTGAATCCGGAGCGCTCCGGAAAGTCCGGGATGCCGGGGAGTTGGATCGTTCGGAATATCTTGCTAATTTTGAGCGGCCGATTCCCGTTCGGAAGAACGCCGGTGCGGCCGGAGGCCTCTGGCCGAAAAATCCGGCCGGAATGATAAAAAACAGAGATACGATGCGAAAAATCCGTTTCGGAGTCGTCGGGACCAATTTCGTGACCGACTGGGTGATTGCCGGGGCCCGTCAGGACCCCCGTTTCGAGTTGGCGGCGGTCTGTTCCCGCACCCGGGAGCGCGCTGCGGAGTTCGCGGTCCGGCACGGGATCGCCCGCACGTTCGTTTCATTGGAGGAGATGGCTGCGAGCGATGCGATCGACGCGGTCTATATCGCCACGCCGAACTGCATGCACGCCGCGCAGGCCGTTTGCTGCATGGAGCGCGGCAAACACGTGCTGTGCGAAAAGCCGATGGCCTCCAATGCCCGGGAGGTGCGGGCGATGATCGAGGCGTCGCGCCGGAACGGCGTGGCGCTGATGGAGGCCGTGAAGACGACGCTGACGCCCAATTTCATGGCCTTGCGCGAGGCGCTGCCGAAGGCCGGGACGATCCGGCGTTATTTTTCCGCCTTCTGCCAATACTCTTCGCGTTACGACAAGTTCAAGGAGGGAATCGTGCTGAATGCTTTCCGTCCGGAGCTTTCCAACGGCGCCATGATGGATATAGGTATCTATACGATCTATCCGATGATGGTGCTGTTCGGCCGCCCGCGGCGGATTTCGGCGTCGGGCATCCTGCTGAGCAGCGGTGTCGATGCGCAGGGTACGGTCGATTTCGATTACGGGGAGATGAACGCCACGGTGCTCTACTCCAAGATCGCCAACTCCTCGCTGCCGACCGAGATTCAGGGCGAGGCGGGCAATCTGACGCTGGACCGCATCAACCGCATCGGCCGTGTCGTGTGGCAGCCGCGGCCGGCTGCGGCCTCCGGACTGGAGCGTCCTGCGGAACCGCAGGATCTGTCCCGTCCGACGGAGCGGGACGAGTATTACTACGAAGTGGCCGAGTTCCTGGACCTCGTCGAACAGGGCCGCCGGGAGTCGTCCGTCAATAGTCACGAAAATTCGCTGGCCACCATCGGGATCATCGACGAGGTACGCCGGCAGTTGGGGGTGGTCTATCCGGCCGACCTGATCTGACCTTCCGTTTCCGGCGCCGGGCATACCGGTTTTTCTTTCGGGCATAAGACCGTTCATGAGACGGATGCGCCGTTTCTTTCCGAATCCGAATTCGGGAAGGAACGGCGTTTTTTCGTGTTTTATCCGTTTGGTGCAGTGTCGGTTACATATCCGTCCAGGTGCGACCGGGCGGATTCCGCCTTCCGGGAGGGGAGCGACATGAGCCGTGCGGAACCGTTTCGGAAGCGGAAAAACGGGGAAAAGGGGGCCGTTTTGAATAATTCGCCCGGCGGCTCCGGAATTTTGCTAAAAAATAGTTGGTTAAATCGTTGGTTTTCTGCGGTAAAGATACAAAAAAAAGAAAATACGCCCGTCTTCCGGAATATAAAATTTTTAGTGTCAATTACATATATTTTCGTCGGATACCGGTTTTGAGGCTTTATATCTGGATTTTAAACCGATACGGATTTTAACCAACGATAAATACCGATATCCGGTCTCTTTTTTATGTCGGTCGGATGTGTTATGTGTTGTGGCTTAATTGTTTATTGCTTGATAATGAGGTTTATATTATCTGGTTCGTCCCTGAGGAAACTGCTGCTGGCTGGTTTGTTCGGAGCATTTGCGGCCGGGGAACTGCATGGACAGACGGCCGCCGACTCGGCGAGAATCTATTACCGGCGGGGACACCGTGAAGTGGATATCCGTTTCCGGGAGAACGGAAGCGAACTGGAACGCTTCATCGGTTGCGTCCGCGAAGTGTACGAAACCGGCCGGCTCGAGGGCGTCGAAATCCGTTCCTACGCCTCGCCGGACGGGACGGACCGTCTGAACGAAACGCTCTCCCGGCGGCGTGCCGATTCGCTCGCGTCCTACATCGCGCGCCGTGCCGGGATTCCCGGCGAACTGATACGGGCGCGCGGCGAGGGTGTCGCCTGGGAGTTGCTCCGCGGGATGGTGGCGTCGTCGGACATGCGCTGCCGCGACGAGGTGCTCGACATTCTCGACAATACCCCGTTGTGGATTTTCGACGGGGCGGGCCGCATCGTGGACGGCCGCAAGAAGCGTCTGATGGATCTGCGGGGCGGCGTACCTTATAATTATATGGCCGAACATTTCTTTCCCGGGCTGCGCACCGGTTTTTCCGCCGTGATCCGGCTGGAGTCCGGGCCGGACGTTCCGGCGGAGTCCCTTTCCGCCGCCGTTCCGCCGGCTGCCGCGTGTGCGGACGGACGGGAGGCCGATCCGGCGGCCGGGACCGGGTGCACGTCGCGGTCCGGAGCGGCGGCCGTGCCGTCGCGGAAGATACCGGATACCTCCTCGCCCGGGGGACCGTCGGATGCGTCGCGGTCCGGTGCGGCGGAAAGCCCTTCGTCCGAGATGGAGACCTCCCGGACCGATCCGGCAGTCCGGAAAGAGACGACGGTTGCGGAGCGCGAACCGCTGCACCGCCTCGCCGTCAAGACCAATCTGCTATACGATGCGGTGCTGATGCCCTCGCTGGAGGTGGAGTACCGTATCGACGACCGCTGGTCGGTCAATCTGGAGGGCGACGTCGCCTGGTGGAAGAACGACGGCCGACACCGGTATTACCAGCTCGCGACCGTCAGTCCCGAAGGCCGCTACTGGTTCGGGACCCGGAAACCCTGGCACGGGCATTACGTCGGAGTGTTCGGCGGATTCTCGTGGTACGATCTGGAGAACGGAGCCCGGGGCTATCGGGGTGAAGCGGAGACGGTGGGGCTCAGCTACGGCTACATGTTTCCCGTCGGCCGGAGCCTCTCCTTCGAGGCCGGCATCGGCATCGGTTACATGCACAGCGAGTACGAGGAGTATCTCCCCATCGACGGGCATTACGTTTACCAGCAGACGAGCCGCATGAACTACTTCGGCCCGCTGAAGCTGAAATTCGCCCTCGTGTGGCGTTTGTGGAATACCGACGGAAAGAAAGGAGGCGTGCGATGAAAGCGAAATTCCGCTATGCGGGCGTGGGGCTCGCTCTGTTGGGTCTTGCGGTTTCCGCCGCGGGCTGCCGCAAGGATTTGTGCTACGACCACGACGCCCATTCGCCGGGATGCCGTGCGCTGGTGACCGCCGTGTGGGAGCGGGAGTGGGAGCGCGACTACGGCCTGGGATGGCTCGCGGGGTGGGATGCCGCAGCCTATGGCCGCGCCTACGACGATCTGCGACCCGATGCGGCGGAGGGCATCGCCATGGTGGTGTACGGCGATCCGGAGAGTCGAACCGCCGTGAGCGACGAGTTCCATCTGTCCGCCGGGGGCGGCAAGGTCAGTCTGAAAGAGGGCAGCTACTCGCTGCTGTTCTACAACGACGACACGGAGTTCATCGTCTTCAACGACATGGCGTCGCTGCCGTCGGCCAGCGCCACTACCCGCACACGGACCCGCGGCTCGTACAGCGAACACCACGCGGAGGAGCGGACGGTGAACACTCCCGACATGCTCTACGGGCATTTCGTGGAGCGTTACGGGGCCGAGATGCATCTGGGCTGGGAGGAGCTTCCGGTGAAGATGCAGCCGTTGGTGTACACCTACCTCGTGCGTTACAGGGTGGAATACGGCCGGCAGCATATCGCTCTGGCACGCGGCGCTTTGGCGGGCATGGCCGAGAGCGTCTATCTGCAGGACGGCCGCACGGGCGACGAGGCGGCGACGCTGCTTTACGACTGTACGCTGACGGCCGACGGTGCGGAAGCCTGCGTGCTGTCGTTCGGCGTACCCTCCTTCCCCGACAGCCATTACGAGCCGACCAAGGCGGAGGAGGGCGGCCGTCGCTACGGGCTGAATCTCGAGGTCATGCTGAACAACGGCAAGCTGGTGACCTTCGATTTCGATATCACTTCGCAGATGGAGCGGCAGCCCCGCGGCGGTGTGATCGAGGTGGACGGCATCCGGATCTCCGACGAGGACGCCGCGGAGGGCGGCTCGGCATTCGATCCCGACGTGGACGGCTGGGGCGACTACGAGGACGTCGAGATCCCTTTGTGACGCCCGTCCCCGGTACGAACGGAAAAGACAAATTCACTCAATGTTTCACTATTAACTGTTAATCACAATGAAAACCAGAATGTTTTTACTTGCAGCGGCGGCCGCGGCTCTGGCCGGCTGTGCGCAGAACGAGGTAATCGACATCCCGCAGACGCGGGCCATCGGCTTCGACCCGTATGTGGGCAACACCACCCGGGCCGCAGCCAAAGACACCGATTTGTCTGCTCTGCAGGCCGAGGGCGCAGGGTTCATCGTATTGGGCGGATATGAGGATAGTCAGACTTATGTCCCCGTGTTCGACGGAACGAATGAGACCGGGTCCCACATAACATGGAACAAGAGTTCGTGGGAATATAGCCCTATCAACTATTGGTTGGAGGGCAAGACGTACAAGTTTGTCGCCTATGCCCCCGCCAAATTGCAGGAGGGTGATCTGTTCGATATTGATTATGCAGGCAATAAACTGAAGATGAAAGACGGCGGGACTTTCACCGCCGACGGCGAGACCGACCTCGTCGTAGCGGAGGGCAAACCGCAGGGATATCCTGTTGCGGCAGAACCGGTGCAAATGGAGACTGTCGGTTTCAAATTCTATCATGCCCTGTCGAAAGTGAAGTTCACTTTCATCAACGGATGGCGCAATGCCGTGACCTTGAAAATCACGAATATCAAATTGTCGAATGTCAAGAATACGGGTTCGCTGACGACGTCCGGAACCATGGCGCAGGGGAGTGATAAAATACAGTTGTCTGCATGGAGCGGTCAAACGGGTACGGCCGATTATGAGGACAAAGCGGACGGAATGAATACGGATGAATATGAAGCATCTTATGAGTTCGAGAATTTCTTACTCCCCACAGTGCTGGATGACTCTCAGATGAAACTGACATTCACCGTTCAGGTGACCAACAGCCAGGGTACGGGTCCCGATCTCGGAACCGGTGCGGGCAATCCGGTCGTAAAGGAGGTTGTTATTCCGAAGGATGTGGTAACTGAGTGGAATCCGGGCTATGCCTACAACTACAAGCTGACGATCTCCGGTTCCACGTTCGGTTTGAAACCCATCCAGTTCGATGAGATCGACGTAGATTCCGAGTGGGGTAATGGCGGCGAAGATGACATGGACGAAGAAATCGAAGTAGTTCCCGGTGCATAACCCTCTCTCCGCTCCGTCTGCCCCGGCTTTGCGCGGCGGCTGAGACGCGACGACCACCCGGGCGGGGTTGAATGTCCCCCTCCCGGGTCCAAACGCGGAAGACGGCTTTTCCGCACTTCTCCGCCGGACACATTCCCCCGGGCGGAATTTATAAACACGAGGTACTATGATACGAAGAACGAACATCCTCAAGACGTTGTGCGTGCCGGTCGCGGCCGTGTCGCTCGCCGCATGTTCCGACACGCTTCCGGGAGGTCCCGGCGGCGGGGACCGCGACGCCATCGGCTTCCGCGGCGCTCCCGAAACCCGTGCCGCCGTGAACGGATTCGCTGCCGGCGACGCCTTTTCCGTATGGGCCTGGTGCCGTTCGGCGCAGGACGCGCAGGACACGCCGGTTCCGGTATTCGACGCCGAGAGAGTGTACACCGGCGACGGCTCGGCGTGGACCTATGAGCATACGGAGTATTGGGCCGACGGCCGGACCTATGCCTTCCATGCGCTTTTCCCCGATCGTGAGGCATTGGCGGCGGCGGCCGGGGCCGTTTCGTGCGTGCCTGGTGAGAACGGTGTGCGGCTGACGGTTTCCGGATTCGATGCGCAGCAGACGGGCGAAGGGGCCGTGGACCTGATGACGGCCCGGCGGACGGTGACGTATGATGCGGCTGAAGGGCCCTCTCCGGTCTCGCTGAAGTTCGCTCACGAGCTGGCGCGCCTCGCCTTCAGGGTCCGGACGCAGGGCCGGGAGGTCGAAATCGTCTCCTTCAAGGTGAACGGCGCAGGCTATGCGGGCGACTTTGTGCGGACGGAGGAGACGGCGACGTGGACCCTTTGCGAAAGGACCGTAGCGGACGACGGCATTTTCGCCGTATCCGACCTGTCCGTCGGGGCCTCCGACGTGGCCGATCTACTGGGCGACGTGCTCGTTCCTCCCCAGACGCTGGAGGAGACCGGCGCGCCGGAACTGACGCTGGTTTACAGGTTGGCAGGCGAGCCGGAAGCGACCTCGCACACCGTTTCCGCCTCGCTGCGCACTTCCTCCGTCACGCAGTGGCAGGCCGGACAGAGCTATGCCTACACCCTCGATCTGCGCACCGGTACGCTCGTGCTGACCGTGACGATACGGCCGTGGATCGAGGAGGATGCCGAAGTGGACTGGAAACCGAGCACCCCGGCCGGCACCGCTGACCGTAATCAATTCATGGCGATATGAACCGATTCCCGAATATGAATTTCTTGCGCCGCATGTTCCGTCCGTGGGCGGCCGGTGCGCTCGCCGTGGCGGCGGCCGCATGCACCGGCGATGCGGCGGGCACGTCGCCCGCCGGGACGGGCGGAGCTTCGCTCGCCCTGCATGTGGCGGTTCCCGCGACGCGTGCCGACGTCTCCGAGGAGGATTATGCCGCATTGGAGAACCGCATCGAACAACTGCGTATCGTGCTGCTCTCGCCGGAGAACGAGGAGCTGTACAACCGGCTTTTTTCCGGCGACGACCTGACCGGGGCCGCCGTGGCCGACGGCTATGCCTTCACGGTGGAGGGCCTGCCCGCGGGCAGTGCGCAGCTTTATGTCATAGCCAACGAAGACTATCTCGGCGAACCCAGCCTGGTGGATGTTCCGGACGATGAAGGCATTGCTTTCAAAAAGCTCCTCGTGAAGGACCCGGGACGCGAAATTTTCCCCAAACGCTATTCCGAGATGACCGCTGAGCCAGGCGCCGCCCTGCCCATGAGCGCGTACGACCGCGACCTGACCGTCGGGACCGGAACGAATGCGGTGGAGATCGCGCTGGTCCGCGCCGTCGCCAAACTGAAGATCGAGATGGTGAACGAGCTTACGCGGCCGATCACCGTGAACGAGATGTCTTTCGGCGCGTTCATGGCCGACCGGTTCTATCTTTTCCAGGACGGAAACCTCGACGTGCCCGGCGATGCCGAGTATAGCGGTCGGTCGTACGGCAGTCAGGAAAACGAGGCCGAGCGGCTGAATATCGTCATCGGCGGAGGGGAGTCGCGCACGCTCGTGCTCTATATCTATCCCTCCTATGCGTGGAAGGATGAGTCGGAAGATTCGCCCTACACCATCGGATTCCGCACGCCCAACGCTTTGTATCCGCTGAAGGCGTTCATCGGCGGAGGAGCCTCCCGCAATTCCATCGCCCGCAACACGCAGGTCCGTATCCGTGCCGTGCTGCACACCGACGCCAACCTTGTGCTGGATTTCCGGGTGGAGGATTGGGCGGAGCCTGGAGATATTACCGTTCCTCCGTTCAGTTGATCGTGTTTTGTTCCGAAAATATGCCGTATAGTATGCCAACGCTATTGAAACGATTCGCCCCGGCGCTGCTGTCCGCCGCCGTGGCGGCCGCCGCGGTCTCGTGCACCGACGACGACCTTTTCGCGGACGGCAGCCGCGACACCGTGCGCGAAGGCGTGCCGGTGACCGTCAATCTGAATTTCCGCACCGAGGACAACCGCGTGGAGACCCGCGCCGCACAGAATGCGGCGAACGAGGGTCGCGTGTACAACCTCTATGTCCTGATCTTCGACAAAGACGGAAACCGTCATGACGAAGGCGGTCTTTTCTTCGATCAATCGACGGAACCCTGGAATCAATCGGGAACCGTTACGATAACGACCACTTCGCTCAATGACGCCCGGGTGGTCTGCATCGCCAACCTCACCACTTCCGCCGTGCACACCGATTACGATGTGACGCCGGCGCAGATGAATGAAATCCGGACGTTCGGTCAGTTGGAGGCTTTCCGGGCGCCGCTGAGCAACCGTACCGTGGAACGTTCTACCCAGTTCTTCATGACGGGGTACGGTTACCGGAAGGACAGCGACGGCAACCCCGACAAGACGCAGACCTCCATAACGATTCCCGACAACCTCACCGAAGAGGTGGAGGTCGATTGTATTCTCAGCCCCAGACGGATGGATGCCAAGGTGACGTTCAATGTGAAGACCGAGCCGCTTCGGGATACGTGGACGGATTTCGATTTCCGTCCGCGCAGTTGGCGGGTGGTGAACGTTCCCGTCCGGTCGCCCCTGCTGCCCGACGACGACGGAGGCGACGAGGAGTCTCCCGATGTCGGAGAGTCGTATTATTTCGATACCCGGCCGACCGCCTTCGAGTGGGACAAGCGCGACGAAAACTATCTTTTCGAGGAAGGAGGCTTCACTTTCTACATGCCCGAAAGCCGTCATGCGCCCAAGAAGTCCATTGATGCGGCGGCCCTCGGTCCGGAGGATGCCTACGCCCTGCGCGAGAAGTGTGAGAAAATAGAGGGGACATTCCCCGACAAGCCCGGACAGTCCGAGGAGAACGGCGCATTCGAATACGCCGCCGACTATGCCGCCTACGTGGAGATGACGGGCACGCTCTCCTACAGAATCCCGTCGTCGGAGGCGTATCCCTCCGGCCATACGGTCAATGCCGACGTGACGTTCACCGTCCATCTGGGCTATGCCGACGGCGACCCCAACGATTACCGCACGCTGCGCAACACCCACTACACATACAACGTCACGCTGAAGGGTGTCGATAAGATCGTGGTGGAGGTGACCGACCAAAAGGAGGAGCGTCCCGGTTACGAGGGCGACGTGATCTTCAGTTCGGCCGACGTCTATGAGCTGGACGCCCATTACGACCGTCAGCTCATCCTTATCGACCGCAGCCTCGTGCCGAAGCTGACGTGGGGCGTGCAGACCCCTTTCAGCCAGGGCATATACGGTGTCGGTCTGTTCGGTGACGACGACGATTTCCTGGCGTCCGCCGTTCCCGCCCCGGAAGAAAGCGGCATCTACGACTACAAATGGGTGAAGTTCGCCATAAACGGGGACTACGGGGTGACGGAGCCGGACCGTTACGTGAAGTATCCCGGCGACCAGAATTACGAGTTTTACGACGGGAACGGCGGCCGGCCGTCGCCTTACTATACCAGCGGCGAGGGCGGCTTTTATCCCGATGCCCGTATGTACGACATTCACGGACTGCTGAAGAGGCTCAGAGAGGAGTATTACACGGAGAATAAGACTGAGGGCACTGTGGCGGTCACGGCCTTCGTGGACGAATACGTGTATGTCACGCATCCGGTGACCGGAGAGAACATGCTGGACCAGTGGCGGACTTACGTCGAGGCGGAGGACCGGCAGATGTATTTCGTCAACGGCGATAATTCGCGGTACAGCCCGGACGGCAACTCCAGCGTGATGGAGGCCGTGCAGACCTTCCGCCAGCACTCCATCCGCACGGTGTACAACACCGACCTCGGAGAGAAGAGCGCCGAGGAGCTGCCTACCGCATGGGGCGTGGAGACGATGATGAACGGCGGTTACCGTTGGGCGCCGGGCGATGTCAAGCGCGGTACGTCCGCGAGCAACGGCCGCAAGAACACCATCGACTGTCTGCTGGGCGGCAATGAGACGCTCTATTGGACGGCGGTGCTGGATGTGAATATCAACGATCCCGACGAACGTTACAACCTGAAGGATCCTTACCGCGATGCGCTGCACGCCGTGCTGATCCGCAATCGGGATCTGGACGGGGACAACGAAGTGGATGCGAATGAAATCCGGTGGTATCTGGCCGCCAAGGACCAGCTGGTCGATCTCTATATCGGCGAATCTGCGCTGGACGAAGATTCGCGCCTTTATCCGGAGAACCCTGCCGACCGCGGCAACATGACGCGCTGGCACTACACCTCCAGCTCGTACAACGCGAACGACAGGGGACCGTGGATACTTTGGTCCGAGGAGTGTGCGGCTCTGGGCAGTTACAGCTCCTCTTCCGGTTATATGGGCGGACAGTTCGCTTACCGTTGCGTGCGTAATCTCGGCATCGACCTCGAGAATCCCGAAAAGGAGCCGAGCCCCCTGATTCCCAAAGTGACGGCTGCGGAGGACGACGGCACGTATCTGGTCGATTGTTCCAATCTGAGCCAGAAGGCGCGTCGCAACAGTTACGAAGCGGGACCCTCTTTGGGAACCCATGACGACCTGTCGCCGCAGAACCGTCCTTACAAATACTTTCGGGTGACGGCTGCGAATAATGACGGTATCTCTCCGAAACCGACGCATACCGGAACTATTTTTGGAGGTTGGAACTCTCAAAACTGGACTTATTATCAGACGGCACAGACTGTCGTACAGAGAGGTTACAGGATACCCAATTTTCGTGAATTGCTTATCATGGCCACCCGTCTGCCGGAGGATGCATGGGTGAAGCGGGCGGAAGATAGGGATGTAGGTTTGATGTTCTATCTGGATTTGTATTATATGACCATCACCGATTTCAGCCGGAAAGGAATAAGCGAATTGGGCAAGGGCGGAGGTTTCCGCATGAATCCGCGGGACCTGACCCTGGGTGCGATTCCTTCCCGGGGAGGGGATTTGGATGACGGATATATCCGTCCCGTCAAGGACGAGGAGACGCTGCCGTAACAGCCCCCCCCCGGTCCGTCCGGACCTCTTTTTTAACCTTTTTCCTGCCGCCTTTCGCGGCGGGGAAAAGGTTTTCCGGATTCCGGCGATAGTCCGGTCCCTCCGCCCGCCCGGCCCGGTTGTCCGTACCGAACTTCTTTCGTGATTGTCTTTCGGCTACGGTTCGTCAGTCTCTTCCGCCGCTCGTCCTGCTTACGGTCGGCATGCCGTTTCTGCGCTTCCGTTCCGGTCATCCGTCCGCCTTTCCCGGTTGTCTTTCCGCCGGACTTCACGTCGTACTTTCCGGTTCTTCTGCCGCTGTTCGGCCTGTTTTTCGGCCGCCTTTCCCGGCATCGTGGTTTTCCGGCCGGACTCCGATGCGATGAAATCCGTCAGGACCGCTTATTCACGCCGAAAACAAGCCGCTCGTTGCGAGTGGCTTGTTCCGTCGGTGTCATCGAGACAGTTCGTTGAGTTTCCGTTTGGCCCGGGATAGCCTGTCGGGCCATCCCTTTTCCGGAGTGATGGTGGCGAATCCGGAGAGCAGCGTTTCGAGCTGTTCGAGCCGTGACGCGGCCTCCGGCGTTCCTTTGGCCGCGAACTCCTTTTTCAGAATCGAAATCTTTTCGGCATCCTGTATTCCTTCGACCAGCCGTTCGAACCGGACCGAAGAGCGGGCCCCGGGGTAAATGATGTATGTATCGCCGGCGGGGAAGGTCCTGAAACGCGAGTCGGTCAGCGGTTCCCCGACCCACGAATTGTAGGCCCAGCGCAGAAATCCGTCGTAACCGCAGGCGGCCGTATACCATCCGGCATAGACCGCTTCGGCGGGGGCGGAGAAGGTGAACATGTTGGGGAAGCGGTCCGAGCAGCAGACATAGTAGGTCGTTATGAAGCCTTGGGCGCGTCGCTCGGCGATATGCTGCGGCGGAACCCGGTCGCGGACTTTGACGCACATGCTGTTTATGAAAGGATAGTTCAGGTAGCTGTTCTTGTTGTCGGCCATGGCGATCCCCAGTTCGGGCGCCGTCTTCCGCAGGAGGCCGAGCGCATCGGTCATCTCCTCCGGCGAACGTTCGTCCATGGCGATATTCGTCCGTCCGAGCCACCCCTTTTCGCGGAGGTGTCCGGTGAAGTCGGTGAGGAACGGCTCCCACAGCGCTTCGAAGGCTGGAGTGCCCGGATCGGCCGTCACATCGACGAAACGGCCCGTGGAACCGTCCCGGTAGTGGAGTTCGTTGTTCCACGGCAGCATCGAGTAGCAGTTGATGGTACGGTCGATTCCCAGACCCGTCATCAGTTCGACCCACCGGTCGAAGACCGTGTAGTCGTAGCTCCACGATCCGTCTGCATTCTTTGTCCAGACGATCATGTCGGCATAGGCGTCGAAGCACTGGTTGTTCCACGGGTCCTTGTTCAGCGTCGTGGTGACGACCTTTTGGCCGGCGTCGGCCAGCAGCCGCATGTACGGGACAAGGGCCTCGAAGTGGGCGTCGCTCCACAGGTCGAGCCCTTCGACGCGGGCGACGGCCGCAGGATGCTGCCAGAGGTCGAGGTAGTAGTTCCATTCGGCAGGGGGCGGGAGTTCCCGGCCGATGACCGTGAGTCCGATGTCGAATGTTCGGAGCTGCCGTCCTTTTGCATACACTTTTACCGTCGAAGCGTACTCTCCGGCGGGGGCGTCGGCCGGGATGGATACCGTTATCCACACCGGACGGACGCTTCGGGCCTTTATGTCGAAAACCTCGATGTCGTCGAGCATGTCCGGAACCAGGTGCGGCGGGTAGATCGCCGGATCGTGATAGCCGCATTTGTTGCCGAACTCGTCGCTCAGGACATAGCGAACGAATCGGGCGCGGGCGGCGTCTCCGGGAAGCGTGTGCCCGTCCGATCGGAACGGCTCCACCTCGACCTCTACGCCTTCCGCACCGGAGGCGGTCCAGAGCAGCAGTTGGGCGGACACCCTTTCGCCGCGCCATCCCTCCAGCCGGGCGGATGTCGCGGGCGCTGCGTCCGGGGCGACCGAACGTCTGAAAACGGCGTCCGTGCTCACGAACGAGGCGTGGAGCCCTCGGGGAACGTCCGACCAGTCGGAGAGCGTGTCGGCCGTGGGGTCGGGCAGTTCGTCGAACGATGAGATTTTCCGGGCGGTCCCGCTGTAGCACGAGACGAGCGACAGGGAGAGCCCTGCGGACAATAACAACGAAGAAAGGTACGGTTTCATAGCCTGTCTTACTGGTTTTGGGTCAGTTCATGATCGGTTCCAACTCGATGTCGAGGCTGCCGCCCTCCGTGACGTCTATCTCCCGGCGTTCGTAGCCTTCCAGTTCGAAGACGGCCCGGTCGTTGGTCCGGATGCGGAGGGCGTATCTTCCGTGTCTGTCGGTCACGACGGCACGTGCGGGGGCCGATGCGGCGCAGACCCTGACGTCCGGCATGACCGCCGCCTGCACGTTGCGCACCGTTCCCGAAATCTCGACCTCCGCTCCCGGCTTCCGGACGGCGCCTGTTTCCGCACCGGTCGCCTTGGGGGCCGGGATGTCTGCGCGACCGGCCACGGTTACCGTGTCGCGGAGCCGGATGTCCCGGGAGGAGGCCCCGACCTGCAACTCGAAATCGCCCGGTTCGACGACCCTCCGCATGCCGGCATCGTACAGGGCGAGCTGTTGGACGGGTATCGAGAAACGAACCTGCCGCTCTTCGCCCGGGGCCAGCTCCACCTTGTCGAATGCCTGGAGTTGTCTGACGGGGGTCACAACGGAACTTATCGGATCCCGGACATACAGTTGCACGACTTCGCGGCCCGTCCGGCTGCCCGTGTTTTTCACGCGGACGTTCACCCTCAGGGTGTCGGTCGCGGTGAGCTTCCGGGAAACAGTCTCCATTCCGGAATATTCGAACCGCGTGTAGCTCGATCCGTATCCGAACGGATAGAGCGGTTCGGGGTCCGAGAAGACGTAATCGCGCCCCGGACTGTCGGGGGAGCCTTTCTTGTTGTAGTAGCCTTTGTCCGTGGGCAGGTGATTGTAGTAGCACGGCAGGTGTCCGGCGCTCTGCGGAAACGAGACGGGGAGCCTGCCCGAAGGGTTCGTCTTCCCGAAAAGTATTCCTGCGACGGAGGCTCCGGCCTCCTCGCCGGCATACCACTGCACGAGCACGGCATCCGCCAGTTCCCGGATGCGAGCCAGTTCGAACGGTTTGCCCGTCACGAGCACGACTATCATCGGTTTGCCCGTCCGGGCGAGTTCTTCGACGAGTTCCTCCTGCACGCCCGGCAGACGCAGACTGGTAAGATCGTAGCCCTCCCCGCTGGTCGCCGGTTCGGATGCCCGGGCGAGTACGGCGCTCTGCGACCCGACGAATGCCACGACGACGTCGCTCCGGCGGGCGGCTTTCAGGGCTTCGCCGAACCCGCTTTCGTCCTGCGAATAGGGATCGCATCCCTCCGCATAGTTCACCCGCACGCCGGATTCGGCCAGGTATTCCCGGATTCCGCGCAGCGGGGTGACGCCCTTGTCCTTCTCCGCGCTCCAACTGTAATCGCCGAACTGTACGCGGTCGGCGTTCGGGCCGATGACGGCCACCGACCGCAGTTTGCCGGGCGACAGCGGCAGCACGCCGTTGCGGTTTTCGAGCAGTACGGCGCTTTCGTCGGCGATCTGCCGGGCGAGGCGCACGGCTTCTGGAGCGTGTATCTTCCGCCGCCAGCCGAGCGTGTCCGCCGGTTCCCCGTCGAAGAGGCCGGAAGCGAATTTGGCGAATAAAATGTTGCCGACGGCCCGGTCGATGTGTTTTTCGTCGAGAAATCCTTCCCGGACCATTCGTTCCGCATGTCGGTATTCTTCGCTCCCGGCTTCGAGGTCGATGCCGGCTTCGATGGCCATGCGGGCTGCGGCGCCTCCGGGAGCGGCCACGCGGTGGAAATGCGAGAGCATCCTGACCGAACCCCAGTCGGAGTAGACGTATCCCCTGAATCCGAGGCTGTCGCGCAGCAGTCCGGTCATCAGGGATTTCGAACCCGTGACCGCCTCGTCGTCGTAGGAACTGTAACAGTTCATGGCGGACAGCGGCTTCGTCGCGGCGATCAGTTCCCGGAAGGGTTTCACGTAAAGGCTCATCAGCTCCCGTTTGCCGCCTTTCACCGAGGCCAGGTTGAGCCCTGCCGTGGGGGTGCCGTGTGCGACGAAGTGCTTGGGTGTCGTGATCATGCCTTTGGCGTGCATGGCTTGCATGTAGGCGGCGCCCATGCGTGAGATCAGGTGCGGGTCTTCGCCGAAAGTCTCTTCGACGCGTCCCCAGCGCAGCTCCCGGGCGATGTCGAGTACGGGGGCGAGCACCTGTTTTGCACCGATGGCCTCCATTTCGTCGGCGATATGGCCGGCCATTCCGCCGACGAGTTGCGGGTTGAAGGTCGCGCCCTGCGCAATGGCCTGCGGAAAGATCGTGCTGCCGTCCTGCACGACACCGTGAAGCCCCTCCATGACGGGAATGACCGGAATGCCGAGGCGGGTGTCGCTGCGCATGTACGCCTGTATCTGCCGCATGGCCTTCATGTACTGTTCGGAGGAGTAGGGGAACGCCTCGACGCATCCCCAGCCGACCCCGCCGGTGGAGGACGCCAGTTTTTCGAGATCGACCTCTCCTCCGTCGTCGAAGTGTTTGAAATGGATGTGGCGCATCTGCGCGATCTTTTCACGCAGGGTCATCCGTCCCAGCAGGTCGTTCGCACGTTCCCGGGGCGTGAGGTTCCGGTCCTTGTAGGGCGGACGCACGGCAAGCAGCACCGAATCCACCTTGGCGAGCAGCTCTCCGCGCGGTTCGGTCGGGTACTCCTTTCCGGAATCGGCCCATGCCTTTTCCATGCCGAAATAGTCCGGTTCGGGGATTTTCCGGCCCTCCATATCGGCGCTCAGATACTCGAAGAAAGCCTTCCAGCGCGGCAGGTAGTAATCAGCGAGCAGGCCGCTCCATTCCTTGTTGGCATAGTCGTGCACGCGGGTATTCGGATCGGCGGGTCCCCAGTAGGTGATCTGCGTCTTGGCGTTTTTCAACGACTGACGGCGTTCCTGTTCGTTGTTGCCGTAATGCAGGGCCTTGTCGAGCCATCGTCCCAGCAGAAAATCCGGTTGCGTGCCCGTGAGACGGTCCTGAAGTCCGAGCAGCGCGAGGAAATCGGCCGCAAGCAGACCGAACCCTTCACGGTCGCCGCGACGGTATGCCTTGACGGTCCTTTGGTAGATGTCCCGGGCGTGGTTGGCGAGCACCTGGCGTGCCAGATCGGCCAGGTCGTAACGGTATGTCGGCGAGTTCCCGTACTGCTCCGCCGCCTTGCGGAACAGGACCAGCGCATCGACGAGCTTTGCCGGGTCGTACTGGAACCGTTTGGGGCCCCATGTCGAAACGCTGGTGACGTCCAGTCCGGGGCGGGCGCAGAAGATGGATTCGAAGGTCCCTTCCCCCTTGATGGTGAACTCGCCGTAAACGGACCCCAGCAACAGCCGCCAGGCTTCGTGGACATGGTCGTTCCATGTGCCGTAGCGATAGGCGATGTATCGGCGCAGGTAGTCGTCGGGATCGGGCGCTCCGGGCTCCCAGGCCGTTTTCAGGGCCCAGTCATAGACGATCGGATTGGCGGCGATACCTTCGGGCAGGATACCCACGCCGCAGAGGAGATTCTTGGATTCGGAACGGGCCTCGTGGGGTCCCGCGAGAATCACCGGAAGCTGGCCGCCCATATCGGTCTTGCCGCCGAAATGGTTTACGGTGGCCCAGATCCACGGGGTGCCGTAGAACTCCCCGGTGTTTCGCCACGTCGAACCGCTCTCCCCGAAGAGGTCGATGACCACGGTCGATGCCGGGTCGAGCCCTGCGAGCAGTTCCTTCTTCGGATTGCCGCTCCATCCCTGGAGCATCCATTTCGATCCGGGGAAATGCCGCTGCATGGAGGCCTGGATCAGCGACGCTGTGCGGGTCACGTGCATCCCGGTCGTATCGCCTCCCTCGTGGAAGAGGTCGCCGCCGAGGTAGTTCACCGAGTCGCCGTAGAGTTCCCGCAGGACGGAGTAGTAGCGGTCGGCCATCCGGTCGAAGAGCGGGTCTTCGGGGAGCAGGATCGCGGGGCGGGGGAAGATGCGTCCCCACAATCCCTGATCGACGATCCGGGCGTCGGGGTATTTCTCCCGGAGCTTGTTGGGAACCATGCCCCAGAAGCCCTGCAATACGGGTTCGATGCCCAGTTCGGCCATCCGCGCCAGGATACGCCGCTGCATCCGGGCCCGGCTTTCCATCATGCCGCGGCTCATCGGGCCGCCCCATCCTTCGAGATTGCCCATGAGCCACCATGCCGTGAAAGCCGGCCCCGGGATGAAGTCGCCGATCTCCTCTTCGGTAAATCCGGCGTCTTCCAGCGTTCGGGCCCAGACGAGTTCGGTCCCCAGGGGGGCGAGCATGAGATTGACGCCGTTCAGGGCCATCCAGTCGAGTTCGCGCTCCCAGTCGTTCCAGTCGTAGAACGAATAGGTATAATTGTATGTGCAGTAGTTGAGGGCGTAGCGGTAGCGGAACGGAGAGCGGACCGTCACCGAAGGTACGACCTCCGGAAGCGACGGCAGATCGTGCAGGTTGTCGCCGTTGTGCGACAGGCTCATCCCGCAGTAATGGTTCAGGTAGTAATTGACGGCCGTGGCTGCCGCGGAGGACGAGGACGCTTCGATCGTCAGCCGTCCTTGCCGTGCGGAGAGTGTGAATGCGTCGCAGCTTCCTGCGGCATCGGACGCAGGACGGAAATCGACCTTGCCGGCCAGAAAGGGGATGCGGCGCTCCACGAGCCGGGCGACGCCGCTGAAATCCGGCTGCTCCGGAGCCGCTCCGGCCAGGATCGGAATCGACAGGGACAGGACGAGGAGCCCCGTCCGGCAAAATGAAGTCAGGCGTAGCATTTTATTTCAGTTCGATGTCCAGATAGACCGGGAAATGATCCGATACGGTGTCGAGGTCCTCGACCTTGCCGTTGAAATTCAGCTTTTTCACGACTCCGGTTTCGAGAAAGTTTATCGCGGACGGTTGGTCGTTGCCGTCGAACAGGATGTAGTCGATGGTTTCGTTGGGCTGGCCGGGAAGAGTTCCTTCGGTAGAGCTCTTGATCGCAAATTCGCTCGTGAGGATGGGGAAGGCTGCGCCGCCGCCCGACCACCTGTGGGAGTCGTTGAGGTCGCCGGCGAGAAACACCGGTTTCCGGTAACCGTTCGACACTTCGTTGATGATGGAGGCGCTCCGCCGTCTCGCGTCGTCGTTCAGGTCGAGATGGGTTCCCATGAAGACGAAATCGGGCGTTTCGACGACGATCAGCATGCGGCCCTCGTCGCCCGGCAGTTCGACCGTTTCCACATTTTGGACCCCCAGGTCTTTCTTGACGAGGACCCCGGGGCCGATCTTGCCGCCCATGTAGTCCGCCGCCGGGGCGAAAACGACCTGGTAGTCGATGCCTGTCGCATCGGCGATTTCCTGCAACAGGTCGCGTTTGTTGCGGTTCAGCGCCCCTTTGTCGAGCTCCTGGATCGCTACGATGTCGGCGTCGAGCGTCTTGATCACCCGGGCGAAGTTTTCCGTGTTCGTCTGCGAGACGGCCGGTGTCCCTGTGTTGCTGCGGCAATAGTAGGAATTGTAGGTCATCAGCCGGATTGCCGATTGCGGGGTTTTGGGGTATTTGTACTCTTCGGAAGTGCCGCTTTCGTTGCCGCCGATGCCTCCGGTGCTGAGCTTCGGTGTCTCCGATTTTCCGCACGAGGTGAGGGGAAGCATGCCCGCGAGGAGCATGACGGCGAGGATGATTTTGCCTGAATTTTTCATAACAAGATTCGTGTTTGCGCTGTTTTTCTTTGAACGGTGGCATGCGGCGGTGCGGCTTTGCGTACCGCCGCATGCCACGCGGTTTACCAGTTCGGATTCTGTTTGATCTTGTCGGGAGCGAACTGAATCTGCGACAGCGGCAGCGGATAGAGATAATCCCTGTCTTCGCGCCACTCGCGCGGTTCGGTCTCGGTGTTGTGGACGATGATGTTGCCTCCGGCGGCTCCGGTCAGTTCGAAGGCGCTGCCGATCTTGAGGAACGTCTTGATGACGGCGAGTTCCGGATGGTCCGCGGCCTTCGGCGCCGAAGAGGTCGTGTAGAGGCAGACATCCAGTGCGCTGACGTCGCCGCTGCCGTCGAGGTCATAGATGCGGTATCCGTCGGAGTTCATGCCGGGCGTGAAGTACATGCCCTTGAACTCCTGTTCGAACATTTTACCCTCTTTCCAGCGCACCATGTCGTAGTAGCGGTGTCCTTCGGCGATCAGTTCGATGGTGCGTTCGCGGCGGATTTCGAGGATGACGCCCTTGTTCTCGCCGCTGACATGCGGATATCCCGTCACGTCGCTGGTAAGATACGGATCCGGATTGTCGTTGGCCTCTTCCATGTCGAGATTCGGCATGCCCACCCGGTCGCGGATCGGTTTGATGGATTTGTCGATATCCGTCTGGGTCAGCGTTCCGCGTTCGGCCTTGGCCTCGGCGAAGTTCAGGTAAACTTCGGCGGCACGGAAGAGGATGATGTCGTTGTACGACTTGTTGTAACCGTCCTGACTGGGGTCGGTCACCCATTTGGTCAGCTGGTATCCGGTCGTCGAGCACGAGAAGTCGGGCGAGAGTCGGTCCGTCTGGCCGATGCGGGTGTAGCCCGGTCCGCGGACGGTCTGCGTGAGCCGCGGGTCGCGGTCCTGCATCTCCTGATAGAACTCCATTGTGGCGTATCCCGGAACGTCCGTGAAACGGCTGCCGTCCGCCTTGAGGTAGCTGTCCACGATCTTCTTGTTCAGTCCCGGCATACCGTAGGTGTTGGAGAGCGTGTAGTTGTTGGCGTTATGAATGATGTTCAGTCCGATTTCGTAGTCGCGGGCCAGGATCACTTCCGTGGAGATGGCGTTGTTCGACGAGAAGAGGTCCCGGTAGGGGGTCTGCGAACCCTTGTATATCTGATACGGACTCTCGTCGATGAACCGTTCGGCCGCCTCGATGCATTCGTCCAGGTACTCCTCGTGACCGGCTATGCCGTGGTATTTGCGGAATGTGCCTTCGAAAAGACAGATCCGCGACTTGAGGGCGAGGGCGGTCCACTGCGTGACGCTGTAAACGTTCTGTTCCTGCGGCAGTTTGTCGATGGCGTAGTCGATGTCCTCGAGAATCTTGGACATGACCAGTTCGCGGGGGTCGCGGGCCTTGTATAGATCGGGGTCGTCCGATTTCAGGGGCCGGTCGTACCAGGGTACGTCGCCGAAGCGTTTCACTTTCTCGAAATAGAAGTAGGCGCGGAAGAACCGGGCCACGCCGTCATAGCGCTCGCGGGCCTTCGTGTCGCTGCAACGGTGCGAATAGTGGAGGTAGTTGTTGATGTAGGTGAGCGGCTGCCAGCTTCCGATGTCCCAGCCGCCGCCTTCGTTGACGACCGTGCGCGTACCCGACACTTCGGGCTGGAGCGTCGTCACGATGATGACGTCGGCACTTTCGGAGTAGATGCTGCTCGCTTCGGGAAAGTTCTGCTGGTAGAAGGTATTGGTGAAGGTTTTCAGTTCCGCCTCGTTGTTGAAATAGTTTTCGGGAGCCAGCTTGTCCAGCGGGAATTCATCGAGATTGCACGAAACGAACACCGCGGCGATACATAGGGTATAGAATGTCTTTTTCATGACTTTGGGTTGTTTAGAAACTGATATCGACTCCGAATGAGTAGGTCTTCGAGAACGGGTAAACGCGTCCGTTCGCATCGGAGGTCATCTGTTCGGGATCGAGGTAATCGCTCTTCAGTTTGGTCCATGTGAAGAGGTTGTCCCCGCTGAAATAGACCCTGATTCGCTCGATCCCGACCTTGGAGGTCAGCGACGAGGGCAGCGTATAGCCGAAGGTCAGGTTCTTCAGACGGCAGTAGGCAAGGTTTTGCAGGTACCGGTCGTTGATCTGGGCGAGCGAACGCGAACCCTGCGCGGCATAACCCCGGGCCTTGGGATAATAGGCGTCGGGAGTGTCCTCGGTCCACACGTCTGTCAGGAACGTGGTCGGGATGAACGAGGAGTACGGTCGGGCGTAGGGGCCCCAGAAAAGCATGTTGTTGGCGCCCGGATAGATATGCTGGCGGCCGATACCCTGGAAGAATACGGAGAAGTCGAATCCGTACCAGGAGAATCCGGCGTTGATGCTGTAATGGTAGCGCGGCCGCGAGTTGCCGATCACGCGCAGGTCGCCGGGGTCGTCGGAAGTGTAGTCGCCGTAATCGACTTCGCCGCTGTCGTCCAGATCGGCATAGATGAGGTCGCCGGCCTGCAGGCCGCGGTAGGCGCCCACCGCTTCGTTGTAGATGTTCGGGTTCACGAAGCTCTGGTCCACCTTGCGGCCGGCAGCCTCGGCGTCGGTCCGGAACAGGCCCTCGATGTGGTAACCCCAGATTTCGCCCACGTCACGGCCGACGATGTAGGTCCGCAGCGAGTTGGTCGGGTTGTCGAACTTCGTGATTTTGGCTTTGCTGTCGGCGAGCGTGAAGTTTACGTTGTAGGAGAAGGGCTTTCGGCAGAGGCTGAAGCTGTCCTGCCAGCCGAGCGTGATTTCGTAGCCCCGGGTGCGCAGGTCGCCGGCGTTCATGTTCGGCGATGCCATGCCGTAAACGCCCGGCAGCTCCTTGCCCGGGATGAGCATGTCCTTCGTGTCGCGGATGTAGAAATCGGCGGTGGCCGTCAGACGGTTCCCGAAGAATCCCAGGTCGAGGCCGAGGTTCTTCGTTATGATCGTCTCCCAGGTCAGGTCGCCCGACTGCGGGGCGCCGAGGCTGGTGATGTAGATCTTGTTGCCGTTCATCAGGTAGGAGGTCGAGAGCGACGGGCTCAGCGACTGTATGTAGGGGTAGCTGTCGGCGATGGCCTGGTTCCCGAGCGATCCGACCGAGGCGCGCAGCTTGACGTTGTCGATCACCTTGCGTAAAGGCTCCATGAAGTTTTCCTCGCTGATCCTCCAGCCGAGGGCCACGGAGGGGAAGAATCCCCACCGGTCGTGTTTCGGGAAGCGGGACGAACCGTCCCAGCGGAAGTTCACCTCGGCGAGGTATTTTCCGGCGAAGTCGTAGGTCCCGCGGCCGAAGAAGCCGAGCAGCGCCCAGCGGCTCTGCCCGCCCGACGCCTCGGCCACGCCCGTTCCCAGATTGAGGTCGTTGAGGTAGTCGGACTGGAGCGAGGATTTGGCTCCGTAGATGAGCTTGTAGCGGTATGCCTCGTGGTTCATACCGGCGAGCACCTTGAAATTGTGTCGGTTGATGCTGTGCTCGTAGGTAGTGTAGAGATCATAGGTGTAGTGCTCCTCGACGGCCGAGTTTTCGCGCAGCTTGTCGCTGAAAAATCCGGTCGTGGCCGTTTTCATTTCGCCGTAGGCGTCCGAGTAGGAGATGTTGGCCGAACGGAACGTCTTTTCCCTTTGATAGCGCTTGTAGCTGAATGTCCCGACGATGCTCCATCCCTCGAGGGGCGTTATCACGCCTCCGATCGTCGTGGTGTATTGGGTCTGTTTCAGTTGGGAGAAGGCTCTGCCCTGCGCTACCGCAGCCGCCATGCCGTCGGCCGGAGCCGATCCCGTGACCTCGGTGGTGTATACGCTTGAGCCGTCCGGGTTGTACGGCGTGATGAAAGGCATTGCGTGGAAGGTGTAGTTGGGAATGTTGCCGCCGTCCTCGAAGTCGTAACCCGGCGAACGGTAGTTCGAATGGAACAGACGGGCGGCTCCGTTTATCGAGAGCCACGGTTTGACCTTCCCGCCGAACTTCATGTTCAGGTTGTTGGTCGTGTATTTGTCGGTGTTTTGGGCGTAGAGACCCTCTTTGGTGTAGTGGTTGCCGCTGACCAGGTAGTTGAACTTCTCGTTGCCGCCGCTGATGCTCAGGTCGTGATCCCACGTAGGCTGGGTGTAGTCGAAGAGGTAGTCGTACCAGTTGAAATTGGCGTAGTACATGTATTTGCCGTTTTTCTGTACTACCCAGGGCCTGTCGGGGTTCTCGGTCCGGTCGTTGCGTCGCTGGTACAGCTGGCGGAAATCCTCTCCGTCATAGCGCGTGTAGGGACTGCCGTTGTAGGATTTGTTGAATTCGTCGGCAAGGACGGCCGCATCGTATCCGGTCGTGATGAAATCCGTGCAGGCCGTCGGGGCCGAGACGCTGAAACGGCCGCTGTAATTGATCCGCATTTTGCCGTCCGCGTTGTTCTTCGTGGTGATCAGGATCACGCCGAAGCCGGCGCGGGCTCCGTAGATCGCCGCAGAGGCGGCGTCCTTGAGCACCGACACCGATTCCACGTCGTTGGGGTTCACCCGGTCGATGTTGCCCTCGATGCCGTCGATGAGCACGAGCGGGGCCCCGCTGCCGTTGATCGACGCCACGCCGCGGATGTTGAGATTGGTCTCGGCGCCCGGAAGACCGGAGCCGTAGGTGATGTTGAGGTTGGGGATCACGCCTTGCAGGGCCTTGCCCAGCGACGATACCGGCCGGTCCTTGAGCTCTTCGGAGGTTACCTGCGATACCGCGCCCAGCAGGTTGGCCTTTTTCTGCGTGCCGTAACCCACGACGACGACCGCCTCCATGCTCTTGCTGTCCTCTTTGAGTGTGACCGACATGTCCGGTACGGCTTTGAGTGCCTGGTTCTCATAGCCCAGGTAGGAGACGATGAGGTATGCGCCCTGGGGTACGCGGATGAAGAAGCGTCCGTCGTTTCCCGTCGTGGTGCCGCGGTTGCCGGTCTCCGTGACGACGGTGACGCCGACCAGCGGATTGCCTTCGTGATCGGTTACCTTGCCCGTTACGTCGATCTCTTTCGACTGCGGAGCCGCGGGTTTCTTCTCTTTCAGGAAAAGTACGACCTGCATGTTGGCGATTTCGAATCCCAGATTGGTCGTCTTCAGCATGCGGCCGATCGCTTCCGCGACGGGCATATTCCGCGCCAAGAGCGAGACTTTTTGGGTCAGATCCGTTTTTTTGACGTCGTAGAAGAACGTGTATCCGCTCGTTTTTTCGATGGTGCCGATGGCTTCGGAAAGGGGGATTCCGGAGAAACTGGCCGTGATCCTCTTCTCCGTCCCCCGGCCCTGGCCGAATGTTACCCCCCCCCACAAGACGAGCAGAAAGGTAACGAGGAAAAGTCTTGACTTCATATTTTTAAGGTTAAAGTTAGCGTTGCAGAAGGCTGGCTGCCGGCTTTTCCGACAGCTGCCTGATTGCAGATTCGATATGTCGCATCGCGGAGTTACAAACCCCGTTTTTTCGATATGCGAAGACCGTTGTCTTCCGTAAAGCGATATTCTATGGGATTCAGACGGGCCATGATCCGCAGGACCTCTTCGATCGGTTCGTTGCCGAGGGTGAACGTGTAAACGTATTCGGTCGCTATCGCGGGATCGACGCTTATCCGGATGTCGTACCACCGCGAAAGGTAATGGCTGATGTATTGCAGGTCCTTTTCCCGGAAGACCAGCTTTTCCTTCGACCAGCACCGTTCGAGCTCGACGTTTCCCTGCGAGATGGTGATGCGTCCTGCGGAGTCGCAGTCGGCGATCTCGCCGGGGACCATGAAAAACTCTTTCCCGGCCCGATTCAGCGATACCGATCCTTCGATGAGACCGACCACCGTTTTGCCCGGCACTTCGGTCGTGCGGACGTTGAACTCCGTGCCGTGTACGGCAACCGTCAGGTTTTCGGTCTCCACGACGAAACGTCGTTTTTCGTCCTTCGCCACGTCGAAGAATGCCTCGCCCGACAACCGTACCACCCGTTCGCCGTTTCCGATACCGGTGTTCAGCGTGAGCGTCGTGTTGTTGCGCATGAAGATTCTGGTTCCGTCGGACAGCAGAATTTCGGACTTCCCGCGGATCGTGGAGTACTGCTGTATGCGGAGTTCCTCTTCCGCTGCGGACCGGCCGGCGAGTTGCGACAGCACGTGTCCGCCTGCGATCAGACAGACTGCGGCGGCCGCCGCAATGGTCCGACGGAGCAGTTTTCCGGAGCGTCTGGCCGGCAGTCGGGGTTCCGATGCTTTTTTCGCTGTCGCACCGATCGTACGGGCCGAGAGTTCGCGCCAACCCTTTTCGACATCCGGTTCATAAGCCGCCTGCCGTGAAATGCCCTCCCACAGCCCGGTCAGCTCGCGGTAGATGCTTGCGTTGGAGCCGCTCGCAAGCCAGGCTTCGAGGCGGGCCTCCTGTTCGGGGGTGGAGGTTCGTTTCAGGCGGGCGATTATTTCATCCCAAGGTATGTCTTTGCCGATACTCATCTTATCCATAATATACAGGTAGGACACGAAAAACAGATGCAACCCTTACGCGAAAAGCCGCATATTTCAAAAAAACATACATAAAAGGACCATCTTGTCCGTTATGTAGCTGCGAATCGCTTTGAGCGCTTTGGTGATCTGTGCTTCGACCGTCTTGACCGAAATGTTCAGTTGTTCGGCGATCTCGCGGTTGGACATCTCCTCGTTGCGGCTCTTCAGGAATACGTCCCGGCATTTGTCGGGCAGGGACAGGATGGCCTCTTCGATGAAATGGTTCAGCTCTTCGACCTCCATGTCGCGGTTCTCCTCGCAGCATAGTTCGACCATCACGTCGCTCAGGTATACCGAGGGACCGTTGTCGCGAAGGTAATTGATGCACCGGTTTCTAACCGACCGGAACAGATAAGCGCACAACGAACTTTTGATCCCGATCCGGGTCCGGTTCTCCCAAATGTGGATGAAGACGTTCATCACCACCTCCTCTGCCGGCTGTTCGGATTTCAGGATCAGTCTCGCATACCGGCACAAGGGAACATAATAGCTTTCGAAAAGGAGGCTGAATGCTTTTTCGTCATCCTTTTTAAGCAGTTCAAGCAACAGGCGATCGTTGAACTTTTTCAAAACGTTCGGGTATTCGGATTCGTGAATATCATCGTTTCGCTTTCCGTTCAGGCGAAGGGCAACGATACAAATATATCAAAATTTTCGTTCTTCGGGATACGAACGGGGCGAAACGGTCCACGGGCACAGGCGTAGTGCGCCCGTGGACGTTTGCTTACCGGACGCAGGCGCCCATTTGTCTGCCCGAACGGTCCGCTCCCGTCTGGTCTTTGGTGACGAGGCCGGCGTCGGCCGCGGGTACGAGCGTCTCCTTCGCCAGTGCGCTCAGTTCGCTGGCGCTCATACCGCCCGTGACTGCCGGGTTGTCCGAACCGGTCAGGGCGATCGTGCTGGTGTGGCCGCCGTTGTCCCCGAAGGAGCCGAACATCGTCGCCGCATCGAACTGTGCTCCCTCGGCGATGCTTCCGCCGGCGTCGTAAACCGCCGCGCCAACCACCGAGTTGCGGATCACGGCCCTGGCGGCCGATTCGTTGTCGTAGCCGATATCCTCCATTCCGGCCGTCGTGGCGATGTTTCCCGCGATGACCGAGTTGTAGATCCGCACCTTCGCGTCGGCGGTGCGTATTTGGACACCTCCGCCCGTGCTCTTTCCGTCGTTCTTGTGGATGGTGCAGCTGATGACGTCGAGATCGCCCGAGTTCACGTTCAGGGCGCCGCCCCGCTGGCCGCCGATGACCTTGTTCTCGTAGAAGGTGCAGTTCACAAAGGCTGCTTTGGCGGTCCACAGGCTGTAATATCCGGCGGCATCCCGGTTGTCCCCGAGGACTCCCGAACTGTTCTTGTTGAACGTGCAGTTGAAAGCGTAGGTTTCAGCCGTGATGCCTCCGCCTCCTGCCGCCTGGATGGCTGCGCTGTTACCGCCCGCCTGGTTGTTCTCGAACGTACAGTCGTACAGGTAAACTACCGAACAGTCGTTGCAGATGCCGGCTGCGGGAGCTCCGGCGCCGTTCGTCTTGTTGTCACGGATCCGGCAGCGGGTGAATCGCACCTCTGTCGCCTTTTTGAGATACACGCCGCCGCCGTCGTGGGTCTCTGCCGTGTTGTTGGCGATGACGCAGTCCTCCAGTTCGGCTCTGGTGGCTCCCTGCACGACGAGTCCGCCGCCGTTGCGGGTCTGGCAGGCTTCTCCGTTGACCGTGGGACCGAGTTTTGCCACCGCGACGCCGTCCTGAATGTATAGTCCTTTGACTTTCACCGATTCGCCCTCTGCGAGCGGAGCGCTGATCACCATGACGTGGTAGGCATTCGCCGTTTCCGATAGTTTGCCGCTGAGAATGGTCTTGTTGATCGCCGGATCGGCGGTGGCGCCCTCCTCCGGAGCGGCAGGATAGCCGCCTATGAGCGTGATGTTCTTGTCGATTTCAAACGTTTTGTTGTTGTCGTCGCCGGAGGTTTCGGTGCCCGTCAGGAATTTGGTCGGGGTATAGGTTCCGGCCGCAATGTGGATCTCTTCTCCGGCAACAGCCTCCCCGAGCGCCCATTCGAGAGTCGTGGGTTCGTCCCAATGGAGACCCGAATTGTCGGTGGAACCGTTTTCCGTCACGTAGAATTTGCGTTCGCCGGCCGGGGCTTCGGTCCCGGCGGCCTGGGTGATCGTGATCTCCCGGGCGTTCTCTTCGTCGATCCATACCACGACGACGGCGCTGCGTTCCTCCTGCGTGCGGTTCTTTTCGACGGTGATGACCATCGTGGCGTTGCCGATGCCCCACGAAGGGCTCACTTTGATGAAATCCTTGTTCGCCTGTGCCTCCCAGGGGGCTTTGGTCTTGATCTCGATGTCGTATGTTTCGGCCGTTGCCACCGCCTCGATGGTCAGGGGGCTGACCGTGAGTCCGTCGCCGGCTGCGGGACCGTCGCCCGTGTCGCTGTCGGAGCAGGAGAGCATGAGTGCGGCCGAAAGTCCCGGAAGGATTGTTCCCAGTTTTCTGAAATTCATAAAAGTTTCGTGTTAAAGGTTTGACTTGCGCCGGGACGAGCGATCGTTCGGTCGCTCCGTTCCGGCTGTCGTGATGGTCGTTTTGCGGGGCCGCGGATGCGCTGGCTCCGGTGTACGGAAGTTTCGGAATCGTATCGCGGTTCTACATAGGCTCGAAGTTTTCAGATTCGTTTCATTCGGTTCGGGATGGTTTCTGCACGGCCGTCGCAGTTGCGCAAATGCCGGCAGTACCGTGGTTCGGGCGGCGATGCGGGACATTTGTTTCATGATAATGACACGAAAAATATCTGTCACCCTTACGTCCGGAAAACAAATTTGTCAATTCTCCGGTTTCCTTTTGCCGTCTCTGAGGCTGTTCGGCCGGCTGCGACCGTACGCAGGGACGCCCGGCGGGACAGTCCGACGTCATGGCCTTCGCCTGCGATCCGATACCTGTCGTCCGGGTCGGGTTCATCGGGCCGGGTATGCGCGGCATCGGTGCCGTCGGACGGTTCATGTACCTCGACAGCGTGGAGGCCGCGGCCTTTTGCGATCCGGAGGAGGCGAATCTCGCACGCAGCCGGGCCGTGCTCCGGGAGAAGTCGAGGCCGGAGGCTGCGGAGTGTACGGGTCCGGACGGCTGAAAGCAGTTGTGCGAGCCGTCGGTGCTTGCGGGGAGCCGTCCGTCGAGATTCCCGGCTTCACGCGCGGAGCCTGGAAAAAACCGGACCGTCTGGAGTTCGCCGGTGTCCGCTGATCCGGATACGGGAACAATCCGGTTCCAAATTGCAATCGTTCGATTTTTGCGGAATTCTACGCGTCGTACGGGGGAAAGGAGAAATTATTTTTTCGTTGAGAGGCGAAATTTGCGATTTTTTCCGGTGTAATTCCAGAAAATATGTTAAAAACAGTAACTAAATTCTACGATAATGCTTACAAATTGTACGAACGTGTTTTCCGATGCGTATTTTCGGCCGTCAGCGGTTTGAATGGACAGCGATTAACATTTTATTCAAAACGACGGGTCGATTTCGGGATATTCTTGTGATAGGGAAAGCAAAATTCCGGTTTTGACGGGCTTTTTCATCATCTTACGAATTGTTGGATAAAATCGCGGCAAAGTATTTATTAAAATTTGTTAAAATATTCGGGGGGGGGTAGATCAATATTTCATAACGCATCTCCGGAAAAGTCGTTCCGAAATCCGGAATCCGCCGAAAACTGAAACCCGGATTTTTCTTTCTGTTTATTAGAAAGATGCGGAAACGCAACGGACGATAAACGCCGCGATATGCCACTGTGTGCATGATTTTCTGTTAAGAATTGAAATAGGCCCCTGCTTTTTTATGTGAATCAAAATCTCTACATTTGCCGCGTAAGCAATTTAATTACATGCAAAGAATTCTACTCAAACTAAGCTTGCTTGCATTTACGGTATTCGCGATTTCCCGAAGCTCCGCGGCCGTCCGGACCGAGGGGGGGGGAAATCCGTCACCGTTAGCGGAGTAGTCACCTCCGCGGAGGACAAGCAACCCCTTATCGGGGTAAGTGTGATTTCCGGCCCGTCGAGCGGCGTCACGACCCTTGCGGACGGAAAGTATTCGATTCAGGTCGCCCCCGGCACCAAACTCACGTTCCAGTACATCGGTTACAAGCCCGTGGAATATCTCGTTCCGCAGGGGAAGACGAGTGTGACCTATAATCTGGAGATGCAGAGCGACGCCCAGACGCTCGACGACGTGGTCGTCATCGCCTACGGCGTGCGCAAGAAAGGCTCGATCACGGGCTCCGTGTCCACGGTCAAGGCCGAGAAGTTCGCGGATACCCCCACGGCGGCCTTCGATCAGGCGTTGCAGGGACAGGCTCCCGGTCTGTCGGTCATCTCCAATTCGGGCGAACCGAGCAAGGCGGCCGTGTTCCAGATCCGCGGAACGAACTCGATCAACTCGGGGACCTCGCCGCTCTTCATTTTGGACGGCGTGCCCATCGAGAGTTCGGATTTCAATGCGATCAACCCGGGCGATATCGAGTCCATCACGGTGCTGAAGGACGCCTCATCGACCTCGATCTACGGCGCCCGTGCCGCCAACGGCGTTGTGGTCATTACGACCAAGCGGGGGCATTCCATGGATCAGGCCCAGGTGGCGTTCCGTGCGCAGTACGGTTTCTCGCAGTTGGCGCGTGCGAAATGGAACATGATGAATACCGCCGAGCGCATCCGGTTCGAGACAGAAGTCGGGCTGGACGCGGGCCAGGACTACGACGTGCTTTCGCGTACGGATGTAAACTGGTTGGATGCCGTTTTCAACGACAGCGCCCCGCTGCAAAGTTACGAGGTGTCGGTCAATCGCGCCACGGAAAACCTGAACTATTACGTCTCGGGCGGCTTCTACGATGCCGAGGGCATCGCCCAGAGCTCCTCGTTCCGGCGCTACACGCTGCGGGCCAATACCGATGCGAAGGTGGCCAAGTGGCTCAAGATGGGGACCAACACCATGCTGACCTACGAGGAGGCCGAGCAGGCCGACGAGGGGGAACCCGCCTTGTCGAGCCCCATTTTCGCCTGCCGCCTGATGCTTCCTTACTGGAATCCCTACCGCGAGGACGGTTCGATCGCTTCGCAGGGCGACGGCAGTTGGACGGGAACGGGCGTGAATCCCCTGGAGTACATGGCGAACAATCCCGTGAAAAATAAGAAGTACAAACTGATCTCGACGATTTACGGCGAGGTGACCCCCGTCGAAAACCTCACGATTCGTGCCCAACTGGGTGTGGACTTCTCCCATTCGACGGGATTCGGGCAATCCTATCCCAGCTATATCATCAACAACGGAGACGGCAGCGCCGGACGGAGCTCCACCGACATTCTGAACCTCACGGAAACCACGACGATCAACTACCGCCTGAATATCAACGGAGATCACGATTTCAATTTCATGGTGGGGCAGGAAGGCGTGGACTATACCTCCGAAGGGTTCCAGGTTTGGACCGCCGGTCAGACGAACGACCACCTCACGAACGTATCGTCGGGCACGCGCGCTTCGAGCTGGAACGACGTCACCACGTCGTATGCCTATCTTTCGTTCTTCGGCCGTGCCGAATACAACTATCGGAACCGCTACTACGCCGACTTCTCGGTGCGCGCCGACGCTTCGTCGCGTTTCGGCAGGAACAACCGCTGGGCGGGCTTCTGGTCGTTGGGTCTGATGTGGAACGCCCGTCAGGAGCGCTTCCTGCAGAATGTCGATTGGCTGACCAACGCGCAGGTGGCTTTCAGCACCGGTACGTCGGGTAATTCCTCGATTCCGAATTTCGACCACCTGGCGCTGGTGAGCGGCGGTCCGAACTACGACGGCAGCGCCGGTACGTATCCGTCGCAGAGCGGTAATGAGAGCCTCACGTGGGAGAAGACCTGGTCCACGAACCTGGCTCTGCGTCTGGGCTTCTTCGACCGTGCGAATCTCGAAGTGGAGTTCTACAACAAGAAGACGACCGACATGCTGATGCTGGTGCCGGAGTCCTACGGAGTTACGGGCGAGGGCCAATATTGGGATAATATCGGCGCGATGGTCAACCGCGGCGTGGAGATCAACGTGAACGGCGATGTATTCCGTACGAAAAACTTCGTCTGGAATCTGAACGCCAACGTCTCTTACAACCGCAACAAGCTGACGGAGCTCTACGGCGGCGTGACGGAATACGTCAATTCGACGACGGGGCTGAAGTATCAGGTGGGCCACGAGGTCGGCGAGTACTTCTTCAACCGCTTCGCCGGCGTGAACCCCGCCAACGGCGATGCCCTCTGGTACACGAAGGACGGCGAAATCACCACCGAATACCGCGAGGAGGACAAGGTGATGACCGGCAAGTCGTACAATACCCCGTGGATGGGCGGCTTCGGCACGACGCTTTCGTGGAAAGGGATCTCGCTCTCGGCTCAATTCTCGTGGATGGCCGACCGCTGGGTCTTCAACAACGACCGCTATTTCGAGGAGAACAACGGCAACTATTCGGGCTACAACCAGTCGAAGCGGCTGTTGTACGACCGCTGGAAGCAGCCGGGCGACGTGACCGACATTCCGCGTTACGGCGTGGTGGCGCAGCAGGACGACCGTTTCCTCGAGAACTCGTCGTTCATACGTCTGAAGAACCTCACGATCTCATACTCTTTCCCGAAGGAGCTGCTGCGCAAGACCCGCTTCCTCTCGGCCGTGCGCATCTACCTGCAGGGACAGAACCTGCTGACCTTTACCGATTTCACCGGACTGGACCCCGAGTATGCGGGCAACGTCTATATCGGACAGTATCCGGCCACGCGCCAATACACGATGGGAATCGACATCACATTCTAAACTGCGACATACGATGATGATTCAGAAAATAAAAACCTATGCGGTGCTGACGGCCGCGGCGTTCGCCCTTTCCTCCTGTTTGGACAAGTATCCGGAGGATTCGATTCCGTCGGACGGTGCGCTTACGACGGTCAGCGAGGTGAACGAGGCGATCATCGGCATTTACGCCTCCTTCATGAGCAGCTCCCTCTATTCCGGGAACCTGACGCTGCTTCCCGATATCCAGACCGACCTGGTCTATGGCGTGAACGGCAATACGGGCGTTTACGGCGACGTTTGGCGCTGGAACGACATTCTCTCCACCAATCCGGAGATCGAGTCGGTTTACGGAGCTCTGTACACCGTTATCAACCGCTGTAACTTCGTTCTCGACCGTGTCGATGCCATCCGTGCGGCGACTACGGACGACGAGGAGCTGGACCTGCTGGACCAATGTTGCGGCGAAGCCTATTTCGCCCGCGCGCTGGCATACTCGGAACTGATCAAATGCTTCTGCGAAGCCTACGAGAACGACGGCAAAGACGGCGAACGTCCGGGAGTCGTGCTTACGAAGCACTACAAGGGCGACGAGCCGATGCGGCGCGCCTCGCTGGAGGACTCCTACAAGTTCGTGCTCGATGATCTCGACAAGGCTGCGGAGTTGTTGAAGCTGGAGGACGACTTCACTCCCTCGAACACCCAGCTTTACAGCACGGGGTATTTCAACGAATACACCATTTATGCCCTGCGGGCGCGCGTGTCCCTTTACATGAAAAACTGGGAGGATGCCGTGAAATACGCCACCGAGGTAATCGACAGCGGTTATTACACGCTCACCAGTTGCAATCAGTATACGACGGTCAGCGGTTCGCAGGTGAATCTGTACCAGTATATGTGGGCGATGGACGTATCGACCGAAACCATCTGGCAGATAACCTTTACGATCAACTCCTACGGCGGTGCCCTGGGAACGGTTTTCGCCAACTACGACAATACGAGCTACCGTCCCGACTACGTGCCGGCCTACTGGGTCCTTTACGATCTGTACGACAGCAACGACCTGCGTGCCACGTCGATTTTCGGCGAGGTGACCACCGGTTACAGCCACGGGCTGACATGGCCGCTGCTGACCAAGTATTTCGGCAATCTGTCGTTTACGAGCAACAATATCTACGGCGTTACGATGCCCAAGGTGTTCCGCCTTTCGGAGCAATACCTGATCCGTGCCGAGGCCTATGTGCAGCAGGGCGATTACAACAGCGCCGGCAAGGACATCACCAAACTGCGGACGGCCCGTTACTCCAGCTACGGCAGCTCGACGTCCATGACTGCGGACAACGCCATGGACATCATCGAGCAGGAGCGCGTGAAGGAGCTTTACATGGAGGGTTTCCGCCTGCACGATCTCAAACGCTGGCACAAGGGCTTCGAACGCGAGCCGCAGGAACAGTCGCTCTCCAACGGCAGCAGCCTGAAGGTCGAGGCCGACGATCCGCTGTTCGTTTGGCCGATTCCGCAGCACGAACTCGACGCTCCGGGCTCGGAGATCGAACCCAACGAAAGTAACAAATAAACATTGGGAATATGAATACGATGAATATACGATTCATGAAATATGCGGTCGTGGCTGCGGTGACAGCGTTGTCCGTCGGCTGCAAGACCGGAGATTTCACCTATACGGGTCCCGATTACCTCATGTTCGCCGACACCATGTACCGGTACGGGGTGCAGCAGAGCAACGAGATCTTCAACGTCCGGGTATCCGCTACCCGGGCGGCGGATTACGACCGCAAGGTCGGCGTGGAGATCGTCGACCGCGAGAGCAACGCCGTGGAGGGGCGTCATTTCCGGCTGCTCGCCAGCACGGTGACCATTCCTGCGGGGCGGCTCGCCGTCGATGTGCCGGTGCAGGGCATCTATGAAAATATCGGTGCGACGGATTCGCTGGGCTTCGCGCTGAACCTGATCGTGCCGGAGGATAAACAGTGGGATCACTACGGAACACGTACCAAGGTGGTGATGCAGAAAGTCTGCCCGTTCGACATCAACAATTTCACGGGTTACTGTACGGTCACCTCGACGTTCTTCATGTCGGACTTCGTGCAAAGTACCACCACCATGCGTCTGATCACTTCGGATGCGGTCGAAGGCAAGGAGAATACGGTCGTGCTGCACGACCTCCTTTACGACGGCTACGACGTGGAGATTTCGTTCGACAGCAGCGACGTGCTGGAACCTGCTGTGAATATGGAGGAGCAGGCGTGCGGTTCGACCGGCGAGGTGATCGGATCGCTCTTCGGCGACGGCAGGGTGGTGATGTACCAGCCGACGACCTATACCTCCTATTACAGCACGTGCGAGAATTTCGTATTGCAGTATTTCACGATGATCGTGCGTAACAAGGACGGCTCGATCTACGGTTCGCTCGGAACCTATGTGAATATCATCGAGTGGATCAGCGACGCCGAGGCCGAAAAACTGAAGGAACAGGGATATTAATCATAAAAATCATACGACTATGAAAACGTTGAATGGAATGATAGGCCGGGCGATGGCCTGGACGGCGATGCTGACGATGGCGCTGAGCGTCGGCGGTTGCTCGGACAGCGATAGCGACAACGACGGCCCGGGCGATGTGACGTTTCCCGAGAAGGATGCGATAACGGTCGATGCCGGGCAGGACCGGACTTTGACGTTCTCCGCCGATGCGGAGTGGAAACTGACCAGCAACGCCAGTTGGTGCCGTTTCGTGGACGGGGATTTCGTGCAGACCACGATCAGCGGCGAAGCGGGCGACCAGTCGGTTACGATCCGCGTTTCGGATGACAACCAAAATTCCGAGAAGGACGATGTCGCTGAGATTACAATGGCGATGGGCGGTAAGTCGCAGGTGATTTACGAGATCACGCGGCCGCGCAAGGGAGCGTCGTCCCTGATCGTGAAGGATGAGAGCGGCAAGGTGATCGATGCGGAGAATCCGCTGCTCGTCAAGGGCGGGAATATCACTTCGCCGGTCCAGACGACGGTCACGCTGGAGATCGACGACGCAAGTGCCCAGCTCGGTGTCTTGACGGACAAAACCGCTTCGTGGGTGACGGTTACGGCGCTAACGGGCACGAACGACTATGCGGTCAGTTTCAAGGACGACAATGCCGACGGAAAGAACCCGAAATACGCGATCCCGGCAGAGGAGAATGCCGTAATCACTTTCGCGGCCCAGAAGAACGGCAGTACCGTCGCCGAGGTTGCCATTCCCATTTACTATGAGGGCTATGCCGAGGGCGCTTTGATCTTAGACCCCAGTTACATGAGCGTAACGGTGAGCGAAGACGGGCGGACGATGACCGGTGAAGGCGGTGTGAGCGGCAGTGAGAGCGTCGATTACGGCGGTGAACTGATTTCCACCGTTACGACCCGCAACGATGCGTTTGAGATCGTGGAGATCGCCTACACGGCGACATACGACCAGTGGGGGACTCCGACGGAGGTGACCTATGATTTCTCGGCGAACGGCGATCTGGATTGGGTCACGACTTCGAAGATCGCCGGCGAGACCGATGCCGACGTCAAGAATCGCGTCAGGCTGACGGTCAGCGAGCTTCCCGAAGGGGAGGAGCCGCGCAATGCGACGGTGATGATCTTCCCGAAGGCCGTTTACGATGAGATCAAGGACGATCTCCAGGGTAATATCATCGACAGTGAGGGGGACCAGGCGACCCACGACATCAAGTCCGCCTACAACACGTATATCATGGCCAACCTCACGCAGGGATCGGAGAGTGCGGAGCCCGAAGGAAGCGTTTCGTTCGCCGGTTACTATTACACCAGTTTCGACGGGGAGGCCATGGCGATGACTTTCGAAGAGGTCGCCGGTATGGGTGCGGGACTCGAGCCTAAGATGGAGAACATCAGCGACACTCCCGAAGGCGACGCGATCTTTTCGGACTACGGGCTTTCCGTGATGCCGAATAAGAACGTCTGGAAGGCGACCGTTCCGGCCGGAATGATGGGCGACGCGAGCAACCGCCTGGGTATCGCGGCCGTCGGCATGCCGGAGGGTGCGATGCTGGGAGAGGCTTTCCCCGTGAGCGGCATCACCGGCGAAGCGGTCTCCGCCCCGACGACGGGCGGGCAGACGGTTTCGCTCTGGAGCGTCTATATCGCTGACGGCGGGAAACCCTCCGGATATCAGGTCGTCATCATGAATCAGAACAGCGGGATTATAGAGGCTGTATGCGTGGTGGAGGTCACCGACTGATCCGCACGAATGGAAAACCGAATTGAATGAACGATATGAATCGAATGAGAAATATAGTGAGCCGCCTGTTCCTCTTCCCGCTTTGCGCACTTCTGTGGGGTGTCGTGGCATCGGGTTGTTCCGATGAGGGAGACGGGTTACAGCCGGGCAAGTACGGATACGTGCAGTTCAAGCTCTACAAACTGGCATCCTACGATAAGGATACCGGCGGGGAGACGACGCAGCGGCAGACTTCGCAGGCGTTTACCCGTGCCGGGGCGGACAAGCTGGGCGATATCCGGAAAATGGAGATCGAGCTCCGTTACGGGGAGACCAGCATCACGCAGACGCTGATCCTGAACTCTTACAATGAGGAAAACGCCGAGTTCGGCCTGCGGACCGACAAATTGCAGTTGCTCGCCGGCGAGTACCGGATCGTAGGCTACCGGCTTCTGGACAAACTGGATGAGGAGATACCGAACGCGGCGGCTCCCATCGACGAAGCGTTCACGGTCGTGGCGAACGGACTGACGGTGAAGGACCTGACGGCCGACGTGCAGGCCCGCGGCATGGTGCAGTTCCGCCTGACGAAGGAGGGGTTGCCGGAGATCGGGCGTGCTGCTGCGACGCTCGCTGCCGACGACGGGGACAAATCGTTCCTGTTCAGCAATATCGCTTTGGTGAGCGTTACTGTGAAAAACACGTTCACGCAGGACGAGATTGATTTCGAGGAGTTGAAAGTGACCTATGAGGAGCAATACGAAGAGTCGCCCTCGGCGGATGATCCCGATGACAAATACAAGGATGTCGGCACGGCCAGGTGCGATTCCGTCGTATGGCTGCCGACGGGAACGTACCGGGTAACGGCGTATACGGTTTATTCCAAATCGGGGAGCACGAAAACGGCGTTGGATACCCGTATGGGGCTTCAGGGCAAGGAGTTCACGGTCGCAGACAACGAGCTGACCGAGGATGCCGAGATTCCGGTGCAGCTTTCGGAGGAGGCCGAGAACATCAAGGACTACAAGGCGCTGCGCGAAATATGGGAGGCGCTCGACGGCAAGAACTGGAGCTACCGGGGCGAGGGCTCTCCGGCCGGCGCCAACTGGAACTTCAACAAGGAGATCGACATGTGGGGCGACCAGCCCGGCGTGGGGCTGAACAGCGAGGGGCGTGTTACGTCGCTGTCGCTGGCAGGATTCGGAGCCAAGGGCGTCGTCCCCGATGCCATCGGCCAATTGACCGAATTGCGGATTCTGTCTTTCGGTTCCCATGACGAAGAGATCGGCGGCGCGCAAGGCGGCGGTCAGCTTTTCGGTCCGAACGGTATTCATCCGGACATGACCGATGCGCAGAAACAGAAGATGCGGATGCACTACTACGATATGTTCGTGCGCCGCGATTCGCGCGAGGATCTCTCCGAAATGTTGCAGTGGGTGATCAACCGCGATCCGAAACAGAAGAAGATCGTCAAGAGCAGCCGTATCGAGCCGAAAGACGTGCCGGCAGGCAATACGACCAACGGCATTACGGCCATCTCGAAAGCCGTGATGCGGCTCAAGAATTTGCAGCAGCTCTTCATCGCCAACGCGCCGATCGAGGCCGGGGATGTCTTCACCGACTGGCAGGGCGAGAATACGGCCTACCGTGAGCAGTGGGCCGAGGAGTCGAAGAACTGGAAATGGGGCGACCTGACCGATCTGACGGATATCGAACTCTACAACAACCCGAATTTCACCGAGCTGCCGGCGTTCCTCCGGGAGCTGCCCGAACTGCAGGTGCTCAACGTGGCGTGCAACAAGGGAATCGCCGACATGGGCAGGGAGTGGCGCCGTCTCGTCATGGGCGACGACGAGACCCAGACGGCCGTGGCCGCCAAGCTTCAGATGATGTACCTGAGCTACAACAACCTGCCGGAGTTTCCCGAATCGGACGTGCTGCGGAGGATGAAGAAGCTGGGCATGATCGACTGCATCCACAGCGGTGTGAAGAAACTGCATGCTTTCGGTACGGAAATCAAGCTGGCGCAGGTGAGCCTCGACTACAACGAAATCGAGGAGATTCCCTCCGAGTTCTGCGGGTTCACGAACGAAACCGAGACGTTGAGTTTCACGCACAACAAGCTGAAGAAGATTCCCAACATCTTCGACGCCAAATCCAAATACGTGATGGGCAGCGTGGATTTCTCGAACAACCAGCTCGGCGCGACGGACGGCAAGGCGTTCGATGACGACTTCAACGGTATCAATACCAGCGAGCTCAATCTTTCGAACAACCGGATCAGCGTTTTTCCCAAGCAGCTCTTCTCGACGGGATCTCCGATCACGACGTTGAACCTGATGGCCAATATGCTGGCCGAGATCGAAGAAGGCGACCTGCAGGGCGAGAACACGCATCTGATCACCTCGATCGACCTGCGGTTCAACCGGCTCTCGGAGCTGCCCGACGATTTCCGGGCCACGACGATTCCCTACCTACAGGGTTTCGACATCAGCTACAACCGGTGCGCGAAGTTCCCGACCAACGTGCTCAACTGCTACGAGCTCCAGGCCATCGGCGTCCGCCACCAGCGCGACGAGCAGGGCAACCGCATCTTGCGCGAGTGGCCCGAGGGTATTACGAATTGTCCGAGTTTGTTGCAGTTGCAGATCGGAGGGAACGACATCCGCAAGGTCAACGAGGCGATGACCTCGAAACTGTGGATCGTCGAGGTGAAGGACAACCCGAACATCTCGCTCGACGTGTCGGCGGTCTGCTCGCTCATCCAGCAGGGAATGTGGCTGCTCATCTACGACAAGACGCAGGATATCAAAGGCTGCGATGCATTGGATATCGAGCGGTAAGGACGTATAACATAAAAACTGAATCGGATGAAATTCAAGAATAAGATAGTGTATGGTCTGGTCCTCGGTGCATTTGCGCTGGCTTCGTGCCAGAAAGACGAGGACGGGCCGACGATCTCCGGCGATTCGCTGACAGTGGACCGCGAGGAGATCCTCGTGGGTCCCGACCGCATTCACGAGACGGTTCTGGTCACGGCATCGGACGATCTCGAATGGGTTACCAGCTCTTCCAGGTTCTTCGTGTCCACGACGCCTGCCAATGGCACGGGGTCGGCCGAGGTGACGTTCGTCATCGACTCCACGCTGGAGGCGGGCTCCCGCACGGCGCAGGTCCGCATCATGAACCGCAACGACGAAAGCGAGCGGAAAATCATCAATATTACGCAGTTCGGCTATGGGAAACAGATTCTGCCCAGAAAGCCGAAGGTGCAGATCGAGAGTTCGGCGTCCTATGACGATCGTTACATCGACGCCACGATTACGACCAATGTGGCTTTCGAGGTCGATCCGACGGTCGAGTATGAACTGGGCGAGGAACTGACGCCCGAGGACCAGGCGTCGTTGTCGGAGAGCGACCTGAAGAACTGGATCCGCATGGACGGCATAAAGATTCCCAGCGCGGAGGAACAGAATGCCGAACTGGACAGCAAGGATCGCCCGCGGTCGTTCGACATCCGGATTCCGTGGGAGATGAACACGATTCCCTATACGCGTATCGCGAAGATCAAACTGGTCCCGACCGATCCGGATGTCGAACTGGTGGATAAGGACGGCAATCCGACCGGAGAGGTATATATTACCGTGACTCAGGAATCCGCACAGCGCATTACGGACGACCGTGCGGGCGACTCGCTGGCCGTGGTGATGATCAACGAGAAGATCCAGAGCATGATTTCGTGGGATACGAGCGAGAACATGACCAACTGGGACGTGGTGACGCTTTGGGAGGAGACCGACGAGGACAAACCTTCCGAAGAGGCCGTAGGCCGCGTCCGTTCCGTGACGTTCTCGATGTTCAACCTTCAGGAAGGCGAGACTTTCCCGCGTGAGATACGTTATCTGAAATACCTCGAATCGGTTACGCTTCAAAGCAACACCAACCGTCAGATCCGGGAGATGGACCTCGGCGAGGAGATCGGGGAACTGGAACACCTGAAGAACCTGACGGTGAATTCCTACGGTCTGAAGGGTCTGCCGGCGAACTTCGTCCGGTTGGGACAGACGTTGGAGAAACTCGATCTGGGCGCCAATAACTTCGCGAAGCTGACCGACATCACGACGGTCGTGAACAAGACCAACTTCCCGAAACTCAAGGTGCTGAAACTTTCCGGCAACCGCCGCAACGATACGACCGGCGAACTGAATACGGAAAACCGGGAAGAGCTTACCGGCGGAGAACTCGGAATGTATCAGAATCTGACTACGGACAGACAGGCGTTCATCGACCTGCTGAAGTGGGATGCGCTGGAAGAGCTCAGCTTGTCGTACGAACTCTTCGAAGGCTCCCTGCCGACCGACGAAGAGATGGCCGCCGCCGGATTCGTGACCTACAAGGAGACGCCGCAGGCGGAAGAGAAGTATCCGCTGTTGCAGGACACCTGCCGCTGGCTGCTCACCGACCGCGAGGTGGCACTTCCCGGCATGAACCGTAAGGTGAAGGGCAGCGAGGTGCTGTGCGTGCTGCCTTACGCCAAAGTATTCGCCATCAACCTGAACTTCCTGACGGGCGACGTACCCGACTGGATTCTGTTCCATCCTTATCTTCAGGAGTGGAATCCCGACTCGATGATCTTCAACCAATGGGAAGACGGCAAGGATACGCAGGGCAACTCCGTAGGTTTCGACAATGTGAAGAACAACCCGGATTTCGGATACGGATATTATTACGGAAACGGCAAGGAGGCGAACCGCAGCGAAGCGGCCTATCCGATGTACTACAACAAGTACGTGGGAGGCGGCGACGAAGGCGGCACGTGGCCCGACCAGCAGTAAAGAACGATAAAAAGCCAATGGATCTGATGAAGAGATATTATGTGTATGCGGCGCTCTTCGCCTTTGCGTTGACGTCGTGCGTCAAGGAGGATCTGGAGCAGGGAACCCCTGCTCCGGCCCCCGGGACGGAAGTGAAGCTCCCGGCCGACGCCGAAGCGGGGGAGCTGCTGATCAAATTCAAACCCGAGATGTCGGATATTCTGGACCGGACGTTCACTCGGGCTACCCGTAACGGCGGCAGCGGTGTGATGACCCGTTCGGGCATTCCTTCGACCGATGAGATTCTGGATATTCTCGGCGGTTATCATTTCGAGCGTATCTTCCCGCGCGACGAGCGGAACGAGGCGCGGACCCGCGAAGCGGGGCTCCATCTCTGGTACAAGGTGAAATTCGACGAGAATGCCGATCTGCATGAAGCTGCCCGCAGGCTGAGCCTGCTGGGAGAAATCTCCGCCGTGCAGGGCAACCACCGGATCAAGCGCGCCTACGACGCCAAGCGGCTGAAAACCTACATGAGCAACGCCGCCGCACAGCGCCTCTCCGCGACGCGCGCTGCCGAGGACGACATCGACTTTTCGGGGCTGGGACTGCCGTTCGAAGCCGATCCCGCGCTGAAATACCAGTGGCATTACAACAATACGGGCGACTATTCGTTCAAGGAGAACAATCCGGACGCGAAGGTCGTCGCCGGTTGCGACGTCAATTGCGTGGAGGCGTGGAAGATGTGCACGGGCGATCCTTCGATCGTCGTCGCCGTGCTCGACGAGGGTGTGATGTACACCCACCCCGACCTGGAGGCCAATATGTGGAAGAACGACGGCGAGGTGCTCAATGCCGGCAAAGACGCCGACGGCAACGGCTATGAGGACGACGTTTACGGCTACAATTTCGTGGAGGACACGGGCCTGATTTCCTGGACGGGCGAGGGCAACACGGGCCACGGCACGCATGTCGCCGGAACCATCGCCGCCGTCAACGGCAACGGCCGGGGCGTCTGCGGCATCGCCGGCGGACACGACGGCAGCGGCAGCGGTGTGAAGATCATGTCGTGCCAGGTCTTTGCGGGCGACATGAGCTCCACGCTGGACCAGGAGGCCAAAGCGATCAAGTATGCGGCCGACAACGGCGCGGTCATCCTGCAATGCAGTTGGGGATATATCTCGGCCGATGCCAACCAGGCGATCTTCGGCACCGTGCTGGGTCCCGCCACCGAGGAGGAGTGGGAAGCGACCTATCCGCTGGAGAAAGAGGCGCTGGACTACTTCATCCAAAATGCCGGATCGCCCAACGGTGTTATCGAGGGTGGCATTGCGGTCTTCGCCGCAGGCAACGAGTACGCCGCCACCCCCTCCTTCCCGGGAGCCTATTCCAAGTGCGTGACCGTCGGAGCGCTGGATGCAGGGTTCACTCCCTCGAGCTTTACGAACTACGGTGTCGGGGTGGACGTGAGCGCTCCGGGCGGCGACATGGAGTACTACGGCAAGGTCGGCGAGGAGGATCCCGAAGGGTGGCTCGACGAAGGCGGTACGCCCGTCATGGGCTACGGCTCGGTCCTTTCTACGTGGTTCATCGACGGCCAGCCGGCTTATGGCTATATGGATGGCACCTCGATGGCCTGCCCGCATGTGTCGGGTGTGGCGGCGCTGGGATTGTCGTATGCCGTGCAGAAGCGGCGCCATTTCAAGGCCGACGAATTCGTTTCCCTGCTGAAGCAGTCGGTTAAGGAGATCGACGACACCTACCTGAAAGGCAACAAACTCTACTACTACACTCACAACTATGCGAGCGCTCCGGCTACCAAGATGGCTTTGGCCGATTACCGCGGTAAGATGGGTACGGGTATGGTCGATGCGGGGAAGCTGCTGAAAGCGGTCGAGGGGGCCGGTTTGGAGATGAAGCTCCCGAACATGTACGTCTCGACGGACGGATCGGCGACGCTCGATCTGGCGTTCTACTTCGAGAACGGCCGCAACCTGACCTATACGGTCTCGGTGGCCGATGCGCAGATCGCCGAAGCGTCGGTTTCCGGAACGATGCTGACGGTCGGAGGCGTGGCTGCCGGATCGACGAAAATCACCGTCAAACCCTCCGCCGGACAGGAGCAGACGATGATCGTCACCGTGCGGAAAAATGCCGGCGACAGCGGTTGGATGTAGAATTGAATGGCCTGTGAAGCGGATTCGAAAGATATGGCTTGTCGCGGCCCTTTGCTCGGCGGCCGCGATGTCCTCTGCGGGTTTTGCGCAGGGACTTCCCGACCGTTCCGAGGCAGCCGTCGATTCGCTGCTCGATCCTCCGCTCGCCGCGGTCCGGCCGTTGCGCTTCGAACGCGCGACGGCCGATCTGGGGACACTCCGCGAGGAGGATACCCCCGTACGCCGGCGGTTCGTATTCAAGAACCGGAGCGACGAAACGGTTGTCATCGTCCGGGTCAGCGTCGGGTGCAGGTGTCTCGCGGCCGAGTGGCCGAAGGGCGGCATCGCCCCCGGAGCCGAAGGTGCGGTCGAGCTGACGTACGACCCCGAGAACCATCCGGGACGGATCGACGTAAGTGCTTTCGTCTATGTATCGGGACCGGACCGCAGGCCCGCTGCGCGGCTGACGTTCACGGGCGAAGTACTGCCTGCGGCGAATCCCTGGGCGCGCTTCCCGCATGCGATGGGGGCGTTGCGGCTCAAACAGAAGGGCGCGGAGTTCCGCGGACTGGAATCCGGAGCGAAGGCTACGGAACGTATCCTTTGCGGCAATGCCGGCGAACGGCCGTTGCGGTTGTCGGCAGAGCTGATTCCCGATTTCGCGGCGTTTCGCACGGAGCCGGAAACGATTCCGCCGGGCGGCGAGGCCGACATCGTGATTACGGTTGACGCCTCGGAAATTCCTCCCGCGCGGGAAACGGATTTCTCGTTTCCCGTCATCGTCGCAGGCGTGGACGGAAGGCCGTCGGAGAGAACCCTGACCGTCAAGATAAATCGAAAAAACAAGAACATAACAGACTGAATGATATGAAACATCTTTTTAAGATCGCCCTGCTGGCCTCCTGCCTGCTCTGTTTCGCCGCGTGCGACGATGACGAATCCCGGACTCCGGAGATCGAGGTCACCCCGGCCTATCTGAACGGGACCTGGACGCTCGCCGAGTGGAACGGGGCGCCCCTGGCCGACGGACTTTACCTCTACATTACGTTCAACCGTCGGGAGAGGACCTATGAAATGTACTACAATTTCGACAGCATGTACGCCCGGCTCGTCACCGGTTCGTTCAATGTCGAAGAGGACAAGGAACTGGGCTATGTCATCAGCGGCGACTACGATTACGAGAACGGCGACTGGACCCGCGAATACGTCGTCTCCGATCGGCTCGAAGACGCGATGACATGGACGGCGAAGGACGATGCCGGAGACGTGCACCGTTTCGTCCGCTGCGAGAAGGTTCCCGACGAGATCGTGGACGAAGCGAAATCCGATACGGAGGCAGACGCTGTAAAGTTATCCGTCATTTTCTGACGATGCTCCCGACTCCGTGGGGGGGGGAATCCCCGGGTGTCGGGAGTTTTTGAATCCGAAGTTCCCCCTAAAAAAAATGTTCCTATGAAAAAGTTTTTGCTTTCGATGGCATCGTTGATGCTCCTGTTGGGAGGAGCCTGCAACGATGACAACGGCGAGGGGGGGGGTAAAAATCCTCCTTCCATCGAGGTAGGTGAGGTTTCGTTCTCCGAACAGGACGGCACGGCCAAAGTCGAGGTCCGTCCCTCCGAAAACACCGAGACCTGGTATTGGAAATGCGTTCCGGCCGGGGAGGAGGCCGATTACGAATCGGTGACCGGAAACGAGGCGACGACGCTCGACCTGACCGTGACGGTGGATGTGGACTACGTCGTTTCGGTCTATGCCGAGAATGCGGACGGGAAAAGCGATGTCGTCACGAAAGATTTTAAGATCAGCTCGGCAGAGCTGAAGGGCGAACTGGTGGAACTCACGGTGAAGAACCTGACGGCTTTTTCGCTGGACGTGGATGTGAAGAAGAGCATCAAGTGCTCCAAATACGTGATCGCAGGCCAGCTCAAGAGCGCTTATAATGAAGAGTACTTCATCCAGTCGGCCGAAACGTCGCTGAATCCGAATCCGGATTATCCGATGCAGCCGTTCAACTGGAGCGACGAGAGTGCGACCTTTTCGGAGCATACGCTGACCAAGGGCCGGCTGGCCAGTGATCCCGAAAGCAACGGTTTCCAGATTCACGGCGGCGACGAGATCCTGATCTGCGTCTATGCGCTGCCCGCAGACGGCAGCGAGGGCAAGGTCTTCACGGAATCTCTGACGGTTCCGGAACCCTCCGATTACGACGGTTCGATCGAGGTGCAGATCGACATCGCCGACGAGGACATCACGCTGACGTCGGTGGCTGCGACCATCACGGCGGGCGCGGGCTGTAAAAAGATCTTCACTTCCCTGATCGGGGCGTCGGTTTACGATCCTTTCGACGAGATCACCGACGAGGCGAAGCGGAAGGAGCTGCTTACGGTACTCGGCAACAACCGGCAGGTGCTTCCCTATACGGAACCTTACAAGGTGGATTTCACGCAGAATATGACGCCTAATACGACATGGCGTCTTTATGCCGTGCCTATCGCCGAGGACGGTACGATCGGCAAGGTGACCTACGAGGACTTCACGACGAAGAAGCCGGTTTTCGAGGGTACGGGCGGGATCGCTTCCGCCGAACTCTTTCAGACGACTCCCGAAGCCATCGAGTTGAAACTGGCGACGAGCGGCGATGTCGAGAAGGTGCGCGTCTTCTGCTGGTCGTATATGGAGTGCAACGCTATCGTCAGCGACCCGGCCGAACTGGAGTGGGTGATGTACGACCGCGAGAACAATTCGCAGTGGACGGACGAGTATGCGAAGGATGAGTTTTCCGGAACGCTGTCTCTGCGCATTCCGCATCCCGGAGACGATTACTGCATCTACGGGGCCACGGTCGATGCGGAGGGCAACGTGAGCTATCCGGTGAACCTGGTGCAGCTCGCCGAGGGAACCGAGGACAAAGATGCGATGTTCGAGACGATGCCCGAAGAGCAGGAGGAGATCGTAGTGAAGTTCGACGGCACGGGCGAAGCGACGCTCAAAGTTACGGAGACCGAGAAAGACGAATATTCGACGAATATCGAATACACCGTAACCAAAGGCGCCAATACGGTCAAGGCCTACCGTATCCGCACGGCCGACACGGCCCACGAAGAGACGCTCGAGGAGGATTTGAAAACGGTTTTTGCCGACTATCCCAACTCGATTTCGGGTTCCTACAAAGAACTGACGTTCGCCGACGGCGATACGGAGTCTGAGACATTGGAGTATCTGGTTAATTACGACACTTCGGATTCCGATTACGGCGGCAATATCGTCGCAATCGTGACGGTGGACAAGGATGGCAAGCTGAAGATCGCGGATTACTACCTGGCCGGAACAGGCGACAAGGAATAAGGTCGTTTGGCTGTTTTGCAATTCTATCGTTCCCGTTCGGACATGGTTCCGAACGGGAATTTTAGAAAAGTTTGAAATCAATGCCAGTGGACATTTCTTGCCATAGAGTTATGAAACGAATCTACTGCGAACCGACCGTGTCCGGAAAATAAAAAGTTCATGATAATCGGAAAGAGCGATTGTTCCGGTCGCTCTTTCCGATTTTATTCTTCGTCGTCGTTTCTGAGTTGCAAGACTTGTCTTGCATTCGATGGCGATACAACTAACGCCCGTTTTCCGCTCGAATCGTTCGCGGGCCACGTTGTCCATACCATGCCCCGAACTGCATTTTCCTGCACTTCCGGGAAAAGAAAAAAGCCTTGCAAATGTTTTATTTACAAGGCTTTTCGCTCTTTTTGTCATGATGTCTTGCGGTGCGTAGGGGATTTTAATCCTCCGACGAAACGCACCGTTTATCAGTAGGTTACGCTTGCTTTTGCGGCTTCGGGTCACAACGTGGTTACGCCGTTTCGACGCTCGAAAATCGACGTCCGCGAATGCCCGTCCTTCAAAGAACTTTCACGGTTCAAATGTAACCTGTTTTGGGGAAATATGCAAGTTTAATCTTTCATCTTCAGGCTCCTTTTCCATTTATTTCCATCCCATGAACATGCGGGCGGTTTCCGCGTCGTGATGGTCGAAGAACAAACTCTTGCCGGTGTCGAGCGTGGCGATGGCGGCCATATCCTCGTCGGAGAGCGAGAAGTCGAATATGTCGATATTCTGCTGCATCCGTTCTATGTGGGTGGATTTGGGGATGATGATGACGCCGCGCTGGATGAGCCAACGCAGGGCGACCTGCGCCACCGATTTGCCGTATTTACTGCCGATTTCGGCCAGCATCTGATTCGTGAAGAAGCCGTTGCGCCCCTCGGCAAGCGGTCCCCACGACATGATGCGCGTGCCGAACTCCTCCATGATTTGCTGCGGTTCTACCTGCTGATCGAAGACGTGCGTTTCGACCTGATTGACCGCCGGAACAATTTCCATGTTGCTGGCGATGTCGATGAAATGGTCGGGATAGAAATTCGAGACGCCGATAGCGCGGAGTTTTCCTTCTTTATACGCCTCTTCCAATGCGCGGTATGCGCCATAGCGGTCACAGAAAGGCTGGTGCAGGAGCATCAGGTCGATGTAGTCGGTCTGCAACTTACGCAAACTCTCGTCGATGGAGGCTTTGGCCTTTTCGTAACCGTAGTTTGAAATCCATACTTTCGACACGAGGAAAATTTCCTTGCGGTCGATGCCGCTTTTGCGCACGGCATTGCCCACGCCCTCCTCGTTGTGGTAAGCCTGCGCCGTGTCGATCATACGATAGCCTACACTGAGAGCATCCGCGACGCAACGCTCGCACTCGGCGGGCGATACCTGATAGACGCCATAGCCCATCTGGGGCATTTCGACGCCGTTGTTCAATGTTACTTTATTCATTGTTCTATCCATTTTTTGATTTCTTCCGATTTAGCAGGCAAACGAAGCCCTTTTCTGATTTTCAAATCAGGATAGCCTCTCTTCAATGTGGCGTCGGCTTCCGACATCGGGCTTTCGTAGGAGGTGCAGAAAGGGAATATCACCTTGCCTTTCAGTTGTTCGCCGTAATTGTCGAGAAAAGTACGGATTACTGCCGGTTCTTCGTGCCACCAGATAGGAAAACCGATGAACACGGTATCCACTTTTGCAAAGTCGATATCGACCGATTTGATAGCCGGCCGAAGCGATTGATTGAGGTGCTCCTGCGTGCAGCGGGACTGTTCGTTTACCCAATCGACATCTTCCGATGAATAGGGTTGTTCAGGCAAAAGCCGGATCATTTCGCTCCTGTCACTTCCGCGACCTGCTTGGCTGCAAGTTCGGTATTGCCGGAGTGTGTGAAATATACGATTACCGATTTCATGTTACTATCAATTTTTGGCTGAGCCTGTGCCGTACTGCCTGATATGGCTAATGCCACGGTCATAGTAAAGATGTATTTGAATATATTCATAAGTATCAGGGTTATATATTATTCGATTACTCCAATCTCTTTGAGCCATGATGAAATGTTCTGTTCGTTGATTCGTCCGCTCGTCAGTCCTTCGCCGGTCAGATGAGCGGCATCGGGTGTAAGCTCCACGATACGTGTCAGCGTTTCGTCGCGGTAGGTGGCGGCGTAGGTGCAAAAAGGAACAACAGTCTTTCCTTTGAAATCGTAGCTCTCGGCAAAGGTACAAATAATCATCGGAGTTGTCCACCACCAGACGGGGCAACCGATGAATACCGTATCGTAGTCCGCCCAGTTTTCCACCGTTGCGGCAATCGCCGGACGGGCATCGTT